>Ga0302286_10000986_pt1 | contig 21684 bp, 18 predicted proteins | sample III_Fen_E2_3_FD_198765 | JGI IMG/M metagenome (GOLD analysis project Ga0302286, IMG submission 198765) | Peat permafrost microbial communities from Stordalen Mire near Abisko, Sweden - III_Fen_E2_3 | ecosystem: Environmental > Terrestrial > Soil > Wetlands > Permafrost | place: Sweden: Abisko...
GTCTTCGACGATGTCAGGTTATTCTCATTAGTGGTTGAAGGAGTTATTATTTCATCAGGAAAATAATTCATTGCCTACAACGCGGAACACGGAACACAAAACGCGGAACTTTTCAAACCTCAAACTACAAACTCTTCATTAAACGCTGACATGTCTTCGACGATGTCAGGTTGTTCTCATTAGTGGTTGAAGGAGTTATTATTTCATCAGGAAAATAATTCATTGCCTACAACGCGGAACACGGAACACAAAACGCGGAACTTTTCAAACATCAAACTACAAACTCTTCATTAAACGCTGACATGTCTTCGACGATGTCAGGTTGTTCTCATTAGTGGTTGAAGGAGTTATTATTTCAACATGAAAATAATTCATTGCCTACAACGCGGAACACGGAACACAAAACGCGGAACTTTTCAAACATCAAACTACAAACTCTTCATTAAACGCTGACATGTCTTCGACGATGTCAGGTTGTTCTCTTAATTGGTTGAGTTATTATTCTAACTGCAAATGTATCATCCCCAAGAACACGAAACACGGAACCATTCAAACTTCAAACCTCAAACTCCAAACTACCTACTCTTCTGTATCACTAATTTTTGTATCTTTGCACTCCGAAAGAAATAACATAGACATATGAATTTAGAAACCATCCTTGGAACCGTAGTGGCCGACGCGATACATTCCCTTTATAACCTGGAGACACCGGCCAGCCAGATACAACTGCAAAAGACAAAGAAAGAATTTGAAGGCGACCTGACTGTGGTCATCTTCCCTTTCGTGAAGGCAGCCCGCAAATCACCCGAACAAACAGGGACGGAAATCGGGGAATACCTGCAAAAGAACAATCCGCTGATATCTTCTTTTAATGTCATCAAGGGCTTTCTGAATTTAAGCATTAACACAAGCTACTGGCTCGAAACACTGGCTGAAATCCATACCAACAACCGATTTGGAATCACAGCAGCTACTGACGATTCCGAACTGATGATGATTGAGTATTCGTCCCCAAACACCAACAAGCCTTTGCATTTAGGGCATGTCCGTAACAATCTGTTGGGACACAGCATCTCGGAAATACAGAAAGCGAATGGCTGGAAGGTAGTAAAAACCAATATCGTAAACGACCGTGGCATCCACATCTGCAAGTCCATGCTTGCATGGAAGCTCTTTGGAAATGGGGAAACTCCTGAAAGTTCTGGCTTGAAAGGAGACCATTTGGTAGGGAAATACTATGTGATTTTTGATAAGGCCTATAAAGCTGAGATCAAAGAATTAATGGAAAAAGGAATGAGCGAAGAAGATGCTAAAAAGTCAGCTCCCCTGATTCTTGAAGCACAACAGATGCTCCTGGCCTGGGAGAACAACGACCCGGATGTCCGTCACTTATGGGAAACCATGAATGCCTGGGTATATGCAGGGTTTGATGTGACCTATAAGAAACTGGGAGTTGAATTTGATAAAATCTATTACGAATCGCAGACTTACCTGGAAGGGAAAGGAAAAGTGGAAGAAGGGCTGGCAAGTGGCGTCTTCTACCGTCGGGAGGATGGTTCTGTTTGGGCTGACCTGACCGGTGACGGATTGGATGAAAAGCTTTTATTACGTGCTGATGGTACTTCCGTGTACATGACCCAGGATATCGGAACCGCCAAACTGCGTTATGATGATTATCCTATCAACAAGATGGTGTATGTGGTTGGGAATGAACAAAACTACCACTTTCAGGTACTTTCCATTTTGCTGGACAAAGTAGGTTTTACCTGGGGCAAAAGCCTGGTGCACTTCTCATACGGTATGGTGGAACTTCCGGAAGGCAAGATGAAAAGCCGTGAAGGAACAGTGGTTGATGCCGATGACCTAATGGACGAAATGATCGAATCAGCCAGGGAGACATCACAAGAGTTAGGGAAGCTGGACAATAGCACCCCGGAAGAAGTAGAAAGTATTGTCCGCATGGTTGGACTTGGAGCACTTAAATACTTCATTTTGAAAGTCGACCCACGCAAGAGCATGACCTTCAACCCAAAAGAATCCATTGATTTCAATGGCAACACAGGTCCCTTCATACAGTATACCCACGCCCGAATCAAATCAGTATTGAGAAAAGCCGTTGACCAGGGAATTGACTTCAGCACCATAACCGACACTGAACTTTCAATCTCCGGGAAAGAGAGCTACCTGATACAACTGCTTACCGAATTCCCTGCCATAGTAAAACAAGCCGGTGATGAATTTAGCCCTGCCCTGATAGCGAATTACATTTATGAGCTGGTAAAGGAATACAATCAGTTCTATCACGATTTTACCATACTGAAAGAAGAGAATCCGAAACTAAAACAATTCAGGCTGGTACTTTCCGAATCAACAGCTTCCATCATCAAAACAGGAATGTTGTTGCTTGGTATTGAAGTCCCTGAAAGAATGTAATAGTTCTATTGATAGAAAATCAAAAAAGCTTCCAACGAAAGAATATCGTTGGAAGTTTTTTTGTTACTTAAATTGAAAGGGAAAGATTTTTCAGTTTAAATAATTACAATCTACAAACAATAATCAATTTTACATGCTATTTTTATACCCATATGTGTACACAGAAAATAAAGAAATGATATGAGAATCATTACAACAAGGGAATTTAGAGAAAATCAAAAAAGTTATTTTGATTTAGCAGAAAAGGAACGGATCATCAATCACAGGGGAAATAACAGAAAACCGGTACTTCTAACTCCTGTTGAGGAAAGTGAAGAAACTGATATTTATTTTACGGATTCTGCTGTAATGGCTTCTATCAGACAAGGAATCGAGGATGTAAAGAACGGAAAGGTTACAACTATCAAAGACCTTAAAAATATATGGGCAAATATACTGTAACCATTTCTTATGAGGAAAAAAAAACAATTAGCCAAACAGTATAAATCAGGCGATAAAATATTAATCAGGCGAATAGAAAGAGTGTTTGTAGAACTATCTGAACACCCATTAAGCGGTGTTGGGAAACCTGACCAACTAAAATATGAATTTTCCGGACTATGGTCGCGAAGTTTAGACGAGAAAAACAGACTTGTTTATCAAGTTACAGAAAAAATCGTTAGCGTATTTGTAATTTCAGCAAAAGGTCACTATGGTGATAAATGAAACCATACATACAAAAAAACGCCTCAATATGAGGCGTTTTTTGTATCTGAAAGTTGTGTACTATTCTTCATCTGCCACATCAACCGTTGAATCAATTTCAAAAACTGACAACTGACGACGGAAAATTTCGTCGAGAGATATCTGGAATGTTTCGGTATGAGCAATGCCCGGTATCAGGGTCAAACGTTCGAGTATAATCTGCAACAGATGACGGTTATCCTTGGCATATATTTTCACAAACATGGAGTATTTCCCGGTGGCATAGTGACATTCAACGACTTCAGGCACTTTCTTCAGTTCTTCTACCACAGAATTAAACATCTTGATTTCACTCAACGTAATTCCGATATAAGCACAAGTTTGAAAACCAACCTTATAAGTATCTATCACAAATTCTGAACCTTTTATAATTCCTGTATTTCGAAGTTTTTGTATCCGTTGATGAATGGCAGCACCTGAAACATTACATTCGCGTGCTACTTCCAGAAATGGAATACGCGCGTCCTGAGATATGAGCTGAAGTATTTTTTTATCTAACCTATCAATTTGATGTTGTGCCATAGTAGTCAATTTTTCCTTAATTATAGTCTATTGGTATTATTTGTAAAAATATAGTGCAAATGTATTTAATATTTTTGTATTTCGTTCTATTTTTGCAATAAATTGATAGTTAAATGTGCAATAATATTCATTTTATCTATATTTTCCTTCATTGCAGTCTTTCATGACACTTAAATAACTCTGATACCGGGATGCACTGATATATTGTTTTTCAACTGCTTGTATTACGGCACATTCGGGTTCATGAACGTGGGTGCAGTTGGTAAACTTACAGTTTTTCGAGGTTTCAAATATTTCCTTAAAATAATGTCCTATTTCGGTTTCTTCCATGTCGATAGTCCCAAATCCTTTTATACCGGGAGTATCAATAATATGACCTCCGGCTTTTAGTTCAAACATTTCGGAGAAGGTGGTAGTATGCATTCCTTTATTGTGATAAGATGATATTTCGGCAGTCCTGGCCATGGAAAGTGGTGCAATAGCATTAATCAAAGTAGACTTACCCACCCCTGAATTCCCGGAGAATAGGGTTGTTTTTCCACTTAAAAATTCCATGAGTCCTTGTATATTTTCTGAATGCAGGGCAGAAATCTTAAACACCGGATAGTCCAATGTGAAATACAGATTCTCCAATGCTTCCAGATAATTCATTTCGGGTTCGGAATAACGGTCGATCTTGTTAAAAACAAGACATGCCGATACACGGTAGGCTTCAGCTGTTGCCAGAAAACGATCAATAAAAACCGTAGATGTCTCAGGATAATTCACTGTTACAATCAGTGCTACCAGGTCCAGGTTAGCGGCTAAAATCTGTGAATGTTTGGATAAGTTTGAAGAACGCCGGACGATGTAATTCCGCCTGTCATTAATAGCATGAATCATAGCTGTCCCATCCTCGTTTTTTTCAAACTCCACATTATCCCCCACTGCAATGGGATTCGTGCTACGGATTTCCTGCAACCTGAAATGGCCTTTGATTTTACATTCAAACAACTCGCCGCTATCCGTTTTCACCTGATACCAACTGCCTGTATTTTTTACAACTAATCCTTTCATGAATAAACCAATGAATTTACTATTTTGCTATTTACCATTTACTGTTTCTGTTAAACCAATTGCCTTAATCAACCAATTGACTAATTAACCAATATCCCTAAAACACTTCAGTCATCCCATTCTACAATGAGATGACTGAAAGAATGTACCGAGTGAATCAGCAAATTGTCAGAAGTTACACTGTCATAATTTCTTTTTCTTTCAATAGATACAAGTCATCAATTTTTCGGATATACTTGTCGTGAATCTTTTGTACACTGGCTTCAGCATCTTTTTCCACATCTTCGGGAAGACCTTCCTTCACCATTTTCTTAAAGTGTTCGATAGCATCCCGGCGTGCATTACGTACACTTATTTTGGCATCCTCACACTCAGCCTTCGATTGTTTTGCCAGCTGACGGCGACGGTCTTCAGTAAGTGGCGGAATACCCAAGCGGATAGTTTCGCCGTTGTTCATAGGAGTAATGCCTACATCTGAGTTCAGGATTGCTTTTTCAATGATCGAAATCAATCCTTTTTCATAAGGTTGAATACTGATCGTTTTGGCATCAGGGGTAGTAATGGTAGCCACACTCCCAATGGGCACATTCGATCCGTAATAGTCCACCTTTACACCATCCAAAATTCGGGGATTGGCTTTTCCGGCACGAATATGCGCCAATGCCTCATCCAAAAACAACACTGTTGCTTCCATGTTATCTTCCGCACGTGTAAGATATGGTTTTACTTCTTGCATATTATTGGTTATTTAGTTAATTGGTAAATTAGTCAATTGGTTGATTAAGGTAATTCGTTTTAGGAGAAAAAGTAAATAGTAAATATATAATTCCTTAGTTTCTAACTAGTGTTCCTATTTTTTCGCCTATCATCACCTTTTTCAGGTTGCCCACGGTGTCCATATCGAAAACATAAATCGGCATGTTGTTTTCTTTGCACATGGTGGTAGCAGTCAGGTCCATTACTTTCAGGTTCCGGGTATAGATTTCGTCGTACGTGATTTCTTCAAATTTTACAGCGGTGGGATCTTTTTCAGGGTCGGCAGTATAGATTCCATCCACACGGGTGCCTTTGAGCATTACATCAGCTTCAATTTCAATGGCACGAAGAGAAGAAGCAGTATCGGTAGTAAAGAATGGATTCCCTGTCCCGGCAGAGATAATGATTACCTCACCGTTTTCCAGGCCATCAACAGCTTTTTGTTTGCTGTAATACTCGCCAACTGGTTCCATGCGAATAGCAGTCAGCACGCGTGATTTCAGCCCTAAGGCCTGCAAGGCAGAGTTTAATGCCAGGCTGTTGATAACGGTAGCCAACATGCCCATTTGGTCGCCCTGTACGCGATCAAAACCTTTGGATGCGCCACTAAGTCCCCGAAAGATATTTCCGCCTCCAATAACAATGCCAACCTGTACTCCTAAACTGGTAATTTCGGCAATCTGGGAAGCATATTCAACCAATCGTTTCTCATCAATACCATATTGCTTTTCGCCCATAAGCGATTCCCCGCTCAATTTCAACAAAATGCGTTTAAATGCTGCCATATATTTTATTTTTAGCAAAAGTAAGTGATTTGTCTCATATTTGCAAATGAAGAGAAAAAAATGCACAATAAATGACAAGATATTGTTATTGAATCAGTCATCAATAGCTACCATGCTTTTCACGGCAGATAATTTTCTTTTTTAATTAAACGGGTTTCCTCCAAAAACACTCAAAATACTTCTCAAAATAGTTTATTAAGTAACATGAATAATATAATGCATCGTTTCTATTGCACATTGAATTAATATTCGTACATTCATCTAAATACGAGATATATAATATCAGCAAGAAAACTCACTTTTTTTAAAGACCGTGAGTTTTCTTGCTGACACTATATATTGTGCGCGACGTACAAAAAAAAACAAAAAGCACCTGCAATATATCTGTGCAGGCGCTTTTTCAGAACAACAGTTCAATATAGAAATCCAATTTATGTGTATGGTTTGCTGTAAGTAATGGATAGAATTTAATGATATATTTCACATCCTAAAATTGGCTGTATTACGCCTTATATAAAATACATTGTTGAAATTAATAAATGCATCAATAAATATCATTAATCACTTATCTATACGTTTTTTATTAAACGCATTAAATTTTGTTGCTTAATATCCGGGGTTTTGATAATCAGCTCCGTTTAGAATAACATCTGTAAACACTTGTGGAATGGGACGAACGCCATAGTAACCATCAATAAAGTAATCTCCCACATCAGGATTCTTATCAAGAAGATATGCCTTGGTCAATTTGTGTGTGCGCTTAAGATCGTACCAGCGAACATGTTCACCACCCACTTCTCTTGCTCGTTCTTCGAGCACCATATCAAGGGTGACATTTCCCGATAGCATTTTAGCACCTGCACGTGCTCTTACTTTATTAATATAAACTGCGGCTCCACTTCCGCCATTCAAATAAACGTCTGCTTCAGCAGCAATTAAATATATTTCTGACATACGCATCACAATAGCAGAAGCATCGCAACCGAAACGACCATTCGAAGCACTAATATATCCGAAATTATCGGTATTGGACTTGCTAAGTGACGGATAGTAGTAAAAGAAGGGGTTATCGGCATTTGTTCCGTCATTTAAGCGAGCATATTTCATCTTAACTCTCTTGTCGCTGCCATACAAATCATTATAATCTACCACCAGATAGGGAGAAGTGAGTTTCTGCGCAGAATACGTTGCATAAGTCGATTCTTCGGGCCTAATAAAACGAATTGCCACATCACCTGCGCTTACAACAGTTGCAGTGGTAACTGCCGATGTTTTGTCATACATTTTAATATTATCCGAATTCCAGGTATATTTATTATTGGCGGTCCATAGCGTTTGAAAATATGCATAAAAACGAGGGTCAATTGTATTATCATTTTGTTTGAAAAGATCGATCATGTATTTCGACGGCATAAGTGTACCGTTTGAAAAACGACCATATTCCGTTTGGTGTCCGGTGTAAAGAATTGCACCAAATTGGTCGGGTTTGCAATAATACATTTGATATGTATCGTTGTGCTGCCAAAGGTTAGTGCTACCCCCTTTTTGTGAGAATGCAACCGAATATAATGATTCCTTGTTATTTAAATTATTCCCTTTTGCAAATACATCGACCAAATTGGGGTACATGTAGGTATTATATAATGTGCCGCCGCTTTCACAGTCAGAAATCATTGTTTTAGCAAGATCCAATGCTTTTAAAACATACTTGTTGTCATCTGTATATTCCTTTGTTTGCAAATAAGCCCTCGCTAAAAGACCCATTGCTGACTTGCGAAAACCACGACCTTCTTGTGCCGTGTTAGACAACGGTAACCATTTTGATGCAAACTCCAAATCAGGGATTATGCATTTTTCGTAAATATCTAAGGCTGAGGTTCGCTTTGGAGAATTATCAATCACCTTGGGAATCTCCATCGTAAGAGTGATATCTCCAAACTGCTCCACAAGATGATAATAGTACAAAGCTCTCATGAAATAAGCCTCTGCTACCAACGCATTTTTCTCGTTCACATCTTTGAAATCTGTAACCTTATCTACATTTTCAATGCATAAATTACAACTACCAATGCCATCCCATCCACTATTCCAGAGATCGCTTGCCACGTTAAGAGAGATTAGCCCCCCCTGTCCGTATTTTAATTGACTGGAATAATAATTTGAGTTTTGACGAGCGGTCCACAAATCTGTTCCACCTTCTGTGCACAACATCATGTTAAGTTTTCCATAGTATGAACGTTGCAACCCAAAATAACAATTGTTGATTGCCAACTGAAAACCGGCTTTTGAACTGATTACTGTCAAGACTGTAGTGCCGGTGGGGTTATACTCATTCAACGAGCATGATACCAGTCCTGTACCGATCAAAGCCAGCACGAAAAGATTTTTTATAATATTAAGTTTCATAATAATTCGAATTAAAATGTGACATTAAGACCAAATACAAACTCTCGGCTGAAAGGGAAGTTATCGGATCCGTTCCGCTCTGGATCCTGTCCTTCAAGCATCTTACTGAAAGCAAATACCATAGGATTATAGGCTGTTGCATAGAATCTAATCTTTTGAATTTTCATTGCCTGAAGGACCTTCTCAGGCAATGTATAACCGAGCGTTAAATTTCTGATTTTAAGATAGCTTCCATCCACAATGCCTAACGAACTCCAACCGAGATATTGGGTTGTACTGCTATGAATTCCCGGACGCGGATAGTATCCATCCGTATTTTCAGGGGTCCAGTAATTTGCTCCCGATGGACTACTATTGGTATTAAGAATAGGGTTAAATCTAGTGATAAGTGCATTATTTTGCATTAAACCGTACCGAATCTGAAAGAAAATACTCAAGTCGAAATTTCGATATGTGAAGTTGTTTTGCAAACCAGCAAACCATAATGGATTTGTAGAGCCTAAGTACATTCTGTCGTTGGTGCCGTATTTGTGAACGCCATTATCACTTACGCCATTTGTGGTAATAGGTACAGTTGCAATTTTGATGTCACCCGGCACGCAACCATAAAGCGCAGCATTGGTTACTTCGTTTTGTTGCCAAATACCCAGATACTTATAGTCGTACAACGCACGCACTGATTCTCCCATAAAAAGGTTGCTACCTATAATATCCTTCCCATCAGGAAGATATACCACTTTATCTTTGTTCAAAGAAAAAGTAAATGTCGACGACCATGTAAAATAGCGATGTACAATGTTGCGTGAATTTACTACCAATTCAATGCCCTTATTATTGGTCTGCCCAATATTTTGCCATCCGCTAAGAGGTGAAGCCCAAGCTGATACCCCATTTGTTATAGGAATCTGACGTTGAAACAATAAGCCTTTTGTATCGGTATTATAAAGGTCCAAAGTAGCATCAATGCGTCCCTTAAAGAAACTCATATCTAGACCCAGATTTGTATTGTACGATTTTTCCCACCCAAGTCGGGCATTGGGATATGCACCGGCATATTGAATTGAAGAACCTGCCGTGTTTCCAAATGCTGTGGGTTGTGGATAGGTATAAGCATTTGCCACTGTAGAGTAAGGTGCAATACCACCTGCGCTACCCGAAATACCATAACTTACACGCAGTTTAAGATTAGAAAGCCAGTTCTGCGTTGATTTCATAAAATTCTCATCACTCATACGCCACGCAATTGCTGCCGAGGGAAACGCATCCCATCTGTATCCATCAGCCAAACGTGAAGCTCCATCGGCACGTAATGATGCATTAAAGAGATATTTCCCTTTATAGCTGTAATTGACACGACCTGCATACGACATGGATTGACTTTGCTGAAAAGTGGATGAAATACCTTGTTTCACAGTCCCGGCAAGAAGATTCCAGTAATACTGGCTCGAAAGAGTCTGACCCTGGCCGATTGCATAAAACATTTCGTCCTGATTAAATGACCAAGATGAAATACCCGTCAATGTCAAATCATGGTCTTTATTAATTTTAGTGTGATATGTCAGGATATTGTCCCATTTGTAGCCGTAACTACCATCGTATTCAAGCGAAGAAACAGGTCTTGCATAGGTGGCAGTGACGTTAGCAATGGATTGGGGTCCGAAAAATTTACCATTACGTGCAATTGATAAATTAGCACCAAATACTGATTTAAAAGAGAGACACTTTAACGGATTCATTTCCACAAAAGCATTTGAATTGACACTCGTTGTACGTACATCATCACGATATTGACCGGGAATCTCATCTGAAAGTGGATTTTGAGTAGTGGACACGTAATTAGGGTTGATGTTGCCGTTCGCGTCATAGCAGTCGCCCAGAGGAACAAATGTGAGAATATTGCCGAAGACTCCTTGGTTGCGACGTGCCTGATTTAAATATCCTATTTGAACACTAATACCAGATTTAATCCAGGTGTTAATTGCTTGATCCACATTAATTCTGAATGTATGGCGTTTTATATTATCTCCCAAAAGTAAGCCATTTTCATCATAATATCTGTATGAAGCAAATATTTTGGTTTTTTCAGTCCCCCCTGAAACCGATAAGTTATAAGTCTGATTAGTGGTTTGTTTATCCAACAATTGACCTACAAAATCAATCCATTTATTATCCTGATAAGCTTTATAAACAGCTGGATCAGTAAATATTGAAGTCATAAATTCAGGATAGTTACCATTAGCTCCACGATATGCCTCTTTCTTAAGGTTTACATATTCATCACCAATCATTGCTGAAGGATATTGTGCAAAACCACTCACGCCGGCATAAGCATCAAAATTGACGGTTGTTTTACTTTCTTTCCCTCTCTTTGTTGTAATAATTACAACACCATTTGCACCGGCAGAACCATAAATAGCTGTTGAAGAAGCATCTTTAAGAATTTCCATCGATTCAATGTCATAAGTATTCAGATTGTCGAAACTCCCTGCAATACCATCAATTATAAAGAGCGGTGAATTGTCGCCATAGATTGAACGGGTACCACGCAACAACATGTTGACACTTGCACCCGCCTGACCTGATGTTTTAACGATATCCATCCCTGCTACCTTACCCTGAATAGCCTCCATTGCATTTCCTGCAGGAGATGAAATTATATCTTCGCTTTTTACAGAGGCAACCGCACCTGTTAGGTCGCGTTTTTTTACTGTTCCATAGCCAACAACAACTACTTCATCTAAATTTCTGTTGTCCTCTTTTAAAACAACATTCATAAGCAATTGATTCGCTAAAATAGTTTGAGGTATGTAACCTATATAACTAAAAGTAAGTGAACTTTGGGTTGGAACAACAAGAGAAAATTTCCCCTGAGGATCTGTAATAGTTCCCACTTTGCCATTCCCTAATTTTACGGATACTCCGATTAGTGGTTCTCCTGATTGATCTTTTACAACGCCGGTTGTAGTGATTGTTGTTTGAGCAAAAGAGCTTAAGCTGAAACAAATGAACAGTAATGCTAGAACACTTTTCCTTAAAGCATTTTTGTTAAACATGTTGAAATTGTTTTTTTTTAATTTCATTGCATTTTTCTAGTTTAATTTAATTTTAATAATCATAAGTATATATAATTGTTTTCTTATTTTAATACTAGTGATAATTGAAGAAAGTGGAAGAGTTGCAAATTATAAAACGGAATGTACTTTTTGGAACAATCAGTTAATTTAATGAATTGCAAATCACTAAAACGTAAACATAACAAAGTATTACAAAGTATTTGTATTGGTATATATTTGTTTTTATGCCATATTAATAGTCAATATAAAACTAATTACTAATTAATACAAAGATAGTGTAATGATTTACTAATATTTGAATAAATAACATGTTTTAGAACACATATATTAAGTAACCATTCGAAAGTATATGAAGATATTCGAAAGTTCATAAGTAGGAAAACAAGTGCCATGTTTCTGTATCTGTATATATATGTGATTTATTTACAGTTTATTATCCTAAATAGACTCTGTCTTTTGAAGTTGAATAATATTTTTAAAACAACCTTTGTAAATAAAAATAGATATTATATTTGTTGCGAAATAGAAAGAAATGAGATGAAAAGTAAAAAATAGAAATAATAAAAGTTCGAATAGTTGATTGGTTTAAATTGACAAATTAGGTTAATAGTATTTCCAAGTTCCCAATGGTTTGATTTTATATAGAACCGCAGTGATAGCAACGTTTTACAAAAACAGAGCTGTATAGTGATAATTCCCATTGTGTTAAATATGTTATACCATTTTTGTGCTCAAAAATAGATACGTACATTTGGGGACAAATAAACAGGTTCAATCTCTTTTTCCTATTGAAAAATAAATTTAACGCATAGATTATACCAAGAAGATGTGTCAATATGACCGGTACTTTCATGCATTAATTTACAGAACCCGTTTTCTTACAGATTTTAAACTCCCAGCTATGATTCAAAAAAAACAGTATATGGAATGGTCGAATTTCACACAGGCTAAATTCATCATCCTACTGGTTCTTTTATCCATCACCTCAGCAGCGTTCTCCGAATCATCCTATAAAAACAACATTTATTCTGCCTTTATTACCCATGACATGGCGAAATGGGAAAATGTGATCCATACCATCGAAACTGCGAATGTCACCAACACCCTGGATCAGAAGCTGGAACTCATCAACTATTATTACGGGTATATCGGCTGGCTGATCGGGAAAAAGGAATTTAAAAAGGCAGGAAAGCTGATCCCCAAAGGGCAAAAGTTGATCCGTCAGGTATTGGAGATATCGCCAAAAAATGCAACAGCCTATTCATTCAAGGGTTCGTTTCTGGGATTCGAGATTGGGATTGACAAGTACAAAGCTATCTTTTTGGGGCCGGAAAGCAGGAATTGTATCAACAAGGCCTTGAAACTGGAACCGCTGAACATGCAGGCCCTGATTGATAAGGGAAACCTGCTGTATTATTCACCTTCGGTTTTCGGAGGAAATAAACAGGAAGCTCTGAAATACTTTTTAAAGGGAATAAAAGTAATGGAACGAAACAAAGAGATCAACCAGAGTTGGGTGTACCTGAATTTACTGACCATGATTGCCAGTGTGTATGAAGACACCCACAAGTTGGAAGAAGCAAAGCTGATTTACGAAAAAATCATGCATAATGAGCCGGATATCAATTGGGTGAAGAATGGCTTATATCCGAACCTACTGGCGAAAATCAAGGCTTAATAATAGAGAAACAACCACAAGAGTCGATGACATTTACATTGGATCGACATCCATGTTTATCCACAGGGACTTGAAACGGGAATCGGCAAGAACCTGGTTGGTAACCTCGCGAAGAATCTCCTTGGCACGTGTGGTGGAAGCTTCGTTTTCTATTTTGAGCAGGATGTGCTTGATATACATATTCTGGACACGAGCGACCACCGGCACGTTAGGCCCCAGCACCCGGGCACCGAAAACCGCCCGCAGGTCATTGGCAAGCTTTTGGGCAGCCAGGTTCAATACCTTTGGATCACGATGCCGCAACACGATTTGGATAATCCGGTAAAAAGGAGGATATTTGAAGAGTTGACGTTCTTCGCACTGCATGGCATACATGGCCTTGTAATCGTTGCGAATGACCTGCCCGATAATGGCATGTTCGGGGGAAGAAGTCTGCAACACCACCGTACCCCGTTTATTCTTACGCCCTGCCCTGCCACTTACCTGCGCCATCAGTTGATACGCACGCTCATGTGCCCTAAAATCGGGGAAGTTAAGCATATTATCGGCATTAAGGATACCTACCAGGCTGACACGTTCAAAATCCAGCCCTTTAGACACCATTTGGGTACCAATCAGGATATCGACCTTGAGTTGTTCGAAATCGCTTATAATTTTATCGTATGACTTCTTGGAACGGGTTGTATCAAGGTCCATACGCGAGACACGGGCATCCGGGAAGATGAGTTTTATTTCGTCTTCTATCTTTTCAGTACCGAAACCTTTGGTAGACAAACTTCCCGGAGTACCACACTGAGGGCAGACATTGGGGATAGGTTCGGTATAGCCGCAATAATGGCAGGTCAGGGTATTAAACACTTTATGCACGGTGAGGCTCACATCGCAGTTCTTGCAGTGTGGCACAAAAGCACAAACCTTGCATTCGATATAAGGAGCATATCCGCGCCGGTTCTGAAACAGGATGACTTGTTCGTGGTTCTGCAGGGCTTTACCTATCTTTTCGAGTAACAGCGGAGTAAAAACGCTTTCCATTTGTTTTTTACGGTAGGCTTCCTTGGTATCTACCACCAGGATTTCGGGCATGGCCATTTCTTCATGGCGTTGGTTCAGTTCTACCAGGCCGTATTTGCCTGTCAGGGCATTGTGATAGGTCTCAATGGCCGGAGTAGCTGTACCCAGAAGTGTTTTGGCCCCGTGCATGGAGGCCAGCATAATGGCGGCATTGCGAGCATGATACCGCGGTGCGGGGTCATACTGCTTGTAGCTTGATTCATGTTCCTCATCCACGATGACCAACCCCAACTGCCTGAAAGGCAAGAATACGGAAGAACGCACCCCAATGATGACATCATAGGTTTTATCATTCAACACATTATTCCAGATCTCGACACGCTCAGCATCGGAGAATTTGGAATGGTACACGCCCAATCGTTTCCCAAATACACGTTTCAGTCTGGAAGTCAGTTGTGTAGTCAGTGCAATTTCAGGCACCAGGTAGAGCACCTGTTTGCCTTCGGCCAGCACTTTGCTGATCATCTGTATATACATTTCGGTTTTGCCGCTGGACGTAACACCATGCAGCAAGACCACCTTTTTCTCAATAAACTGTTTTTCAATTTCAGTATAAGCACTTTGTTGGTATTCGTTCAACGTGTATTGTTCTGAAACAGACACATCGGTAATGTCCAGGCGTCCTATTTCCTTCACATACGTTTCCAGAGCACCCCGCTCTATTAGCCCTACCAATACAGCCGATGAAGCCCCTGCCCGCTCGAGCAACTCCTTTCGGGTCACTTCCTTTTGTTTGGCAGGCAACAGGCATTTCGACAAATCGATATACATCATTAAGACTTCCAGTTGCTTCTTGGCACGACCCAGGTCATCAAAGATACGGCGCAGATTATCTTCCTGCTTTGCATCTTCCGTTAACCTGACAAAAGTATCGGTTTTAGGACGAAACTTTTCAGTGAGTTCCTCACTGATTTCCACAGCCCCTTTCTCCAGCAATTGCTTGAGGATAGGCATGACATCCTTCATCTCGGTAATCTTATTCAATTCGGAAACGAAGATGGTCTTGCCATCGGACAGAGCATCCAACAACTTGCTTTCACGTTCGGAGAGGTGGGTTTCTGCTTCAAAATCAGGATTGATACACACCAGCGATTCACTTTGCAACTTGAGACCTGCCGGGACAGCAGCCTGGTATACATCCCCCAGAAATGCCTGGTAATAGGAAGATATCCATTCCCAAAACTTCATCTGCGGGCGTCGTAATATAGGTTCATTGTCCAGCAGGCAAAGAATCTCCTTTGCTTTGTACACGGCAGGAGGTACGATATGTACCAGATGAATGATGCCGGTATACATTTTCTTCTTCCCGAATTGAACAACTACCCTCATGCCGATGCGTACCTGGTCAGCCCACTCATCAGGGACTGAATAGGTAAAGGTATTGCCAAGGGGCAATGGTAAAATGACATCAACGTATTTAGGAGCAACATTCAACATAAAGCTGATTTCAGGAAATTAAGGAATTAAATATAAAGCAACCACGACAGTCAGATTCAGGTCTGATTAAGTAACGCAAAGGTAACGAATAAACTTGAATGCGGGTTTAACAGACTGAATAAAGTTAACGGAATCCTGAGGTGGATTATCTGAATTACAAATAGAAGTATCAGATAGTTCTCAATCAAAAATTTGTTTTTTCGTTCTTCTAAAGCAATTCAACTGGCTACTTTCCAAATACTATAAACTACCCACTACCTTCTATTTAAACCTGCATCCTTCCAAGTGATCATTTACCATTCCGGCTGCCTGCATAAAAGCATAGCAAATGGTGGAGCCTACAAACTTAAAGCCTCGTGAAAGGAGGTCTTTACTCATGGCATCAGACTCCGCTGACTTTGCAGGTATATCACCGTTTCCATGAGGTTGATTGAGAATGGTTTTACCACCGGTGAATTGCCAGATATAGTTATCGAAAGTACCACATTCGGCCTGTATCGACAGAAAAGCTTTAGCATTAGCTACTGTAGCCCTGATTTTTGACTGGTTACGGACGATGGAAGCATCCTGCATCAACAACTGAATACGTTCCTCATCATACAAGGCTATTATACTGACATCGAAATTATCGAATGCCCGACGGAAGTTCTCCCGCTTATGAAGGACTATCTTCCAGCTCAGGCCTGCCTGAAAAGCATCCAACACCATGAATTCGAATAACTTCCTGTCGTCGTGAAGCGGAACACCCCATTCCTCATTGTGATAGGCAAGCATCAAGGCATCAGTCCCCGGCCAGGTACAATCGTGCAGTTCATTCATACTGAATCTTGTTTTGATATATTAAAACTCTTTAAACTTACTTGACGCCAACCGACATCATTGTACTGGAATTGTTGTAACTTTGTGATTGAAAATTTCTAACACAAAGTTACAACTTATTTAAATATATGCAAACCAATGCCGCGCGGCATTGAGAACTTATGAATAGCACGCTGTCGACGCAGACTTTAGGAAAACGATGAAGTCAGATAAAAAAGACGTGGATCCGTGCTGTTTCTTTTGCTGTTATCCTTGTTCAAACCCACGTATAAAAGCCATTGACTTGCAATCATTAAAACAGGCATTATGAATAAAGAATTGAAAATTGATCCACTTTTAATCATCGAGAAATATTATAAAAAAGGGAGTGAAATTTATAATATGTTAGTGGATCACAGCACTCAGGTAAAAAACAAAGCACTTGAAATTGCCGACAAACATCCCGAGTTACACCTGGACAAACAGTTTATTGCTGAAGCTGCCATGTTGCACGATATTGGAATATTTATGTGCAATGCACCTCGGATACATTGTACCGGAACGCATGAATATATAGAACACGGATATTTGGGAGCTGAACTGCTAAGAAAGGAAGGCCTCTTTAAACACGCTTTGGTTAGTGAACGGCATACGGGCCTGGGCATTAGCCTGGAGATGATCCTGAAAAACAAATTACCGTTACCACATCGGGACTTTCTGCCCATATCTCCCGAGGAACAGGTGATTTGTTATGCCGATAAATTCTATTCGAAGACCAGACTCAATGAAACGTCTAAATTACAACGAATAAGAACCGATCTCAAAAAATATGGTGAATCCCAAGTATTGCAGTTTAATTCATGGAACACCCTTTTTGAGGGCGAAAAATCGGCTTAATGAAATTTATGATAGAACCCTACGCTTAATAATTGTTTAAACTGAATGTTCGCATGATCACCTGCTGCCAGTATTACTGTATTATCATACCTCGGGTTTAAAGAGATACGGGTTGACATAAACCGGTTGATTTTCATGTTACATACCAGTTCCCAATCAATTTCCACAGTTTTATAGTTGGTGTAGAATGACAACTTTGAATCCAGTTGTATTTCGTGGGATACGGGGTAAGTAAGGGTTGCCGTTAACGAACTACCAATTTCACTTAAGACCCTTTTGCCTGACTGGATACCGAAGAGGTTCGTATCAACATGTTTGCTGTTATGTACATAAATATATTTATAGGATACCGGCGAAAGCATCAGTGAAAATATCTTCTTATACTTGTAGTCAAGCCCGATCCCAATATTCACACGTACGGGAGTCAGGAAAGAAGTCTTCATAACGTTTGAGTTGATCCCGTCATAACTATTAAAGAGTTGGGTAGCAAAATCCACGGAGCTACTGTAGAACCAGTTGCCGCCGGCTTTTATTCCTAATTTACTGTTGATTTTAAAAACATCATCGTTCGTACTCAACATATGTAGGGTATCCCCGGTAATGGAGTTAAAACCAATCCTCCATTCGACATTATTTTCCCACTGCACGCACTTCTTATCATCATAATTTAATTTTCCGGTAACGATACCCAGGATAGCCACATTGCTATACCCTCCCTGATACCAGTTTTTAGAAACATAATTTTGAGAGAACTGGGCATCTGCTTTCGCTGCATATTGCCAGGGTCCGATTTGTTCACGTCGGACTATTAACCGCCTGTGCCTGTATGAGTGGTCATCATTGACAAACTGTAGGTTTTTAATAGATTTTGCTTTTATTAAATGACTCTTATAGCCTTCCAGGTCGGGCAAATCCTCAAAATTCATGACATATAAATCAGCCTCATTCAAAAGGATTTGTTCCCGGGCATACTGACGCAAGTCGGCAACACTTTGTTCGGGAGTCTGAGCATCCACAGGCCTGAGTAAACAGTCGGTCATGGTAGTGGCTTTTCCGCCATAGTAAAGGGTTCTAAAATCAGGCTGGATATCCCAGTCAAAATCGAAAGGCAAGCCTTTATAAACCAATTCTATAAAAAAAGGATTCGCCAGAAAGAGCAGGGAGTCAACTTTGACACGTACAGGCCTATCGGGTAAATTAAAGTAGACAATGGTGTCTGCAACGGGGATTTCAATATTGGCAACTTTCGTTTCAACCGGTTTTAAAACGGTTTTGGGTGTACTGTTTTCCTGAGTTTTACCGGTAACCGTTGGCATTTTGGGAGTGGAAATAGTATCTGAGAACAATCCGTGCATGAGGCTATCAGCATCCACCAGCTCGGATTTGGGGGCAGTATCATCAGTGGAAAGTAGTGTTGGTTGAATAGCAAGTACATTCAATACAAAAACAAAAAATACAAATGTAATGAATATCTTAAATTTCATTTTTTGAATAATTTAAATGAGTATAAACAGGTGTAAAATTACAAAGAATAGTTGACCGTTCAAAGTCAAAAATTCTCAAAGCCTGCTGGAAGTGATTTATTGCCGGTTTTAGCACCCAGTTCTTTTATCTTTTCGGCTGTACGGATAATATTCCCGGAGCCGTCTTTCATTTTCTTCATAGCGTCATCATAGGCCCCGGAAGTGCGGTCCAGATTTGCTTTTATTCGGCCCATATCTTCAGCAAAGCCAATGAATTTATCGTACAACGCACCGCTTAGGCGGGCAATTTCCTGGGCATTCTTTGTCTGGTTTTCCTGTTTCCAGATCGATGAAATGGTGCGTAATGTTGCCAGGAGTGTCGTCGGGCTCACTATGACAATCTTACGTTCCCAAGCGTACCCAAAAATATCGCTATCCCCCTGGACAGCCACCGAGAAAGAAGCTTCAATCGGCAAAAACATCAGTACAAAGTCAGGGGTGTTGATATTTTGAGCATTTTGGTAATTCTTTTCCCCCAGTAATTTCACATGGCTACGCAGGGAGTTGATATGATCTTTTAAATAGGCGACCCGGTGGTCATCGCTTTCAGCTGACATCAAACGTTCATAAGCCACCAGGGATACCTTCGAATCGATGACGATGTGTTTGTTGTCCGGCAAATGGATAATTACATCCGGACGTTGCACGGAATAATCGGCTCCTTCAACCACCACTTCCCGTTCATATTCCTGCCCTTTGGTTAATCCCGAACGTTCGAGTACCCGTTCAAGCACTACTTCACCCCAGTTCCCCTGTTTCTTCACATCCCCTTTCAGGGCCTTAGTCAGATTATTGGCTTCCTCGCTCACACGGGTATTGAGCTCTGTCAGTTTGCGGACTTCTTCACGCAGGCTTATTTTGTCCCGTAACTCTTTGTCGTATGTCTCATCCACTTTCTTCTCAAAAAGTTGTATCCGTTCTTTTAATGGATTCAGGATATCACTCAGGCTTTTATGATTGGACAGCGAGAATTCATCCGAACGCTCTTTCAATATCTTGGTTGCTATATTTTCAAACTCAGTAGTTAATCTTTTCTGCAGGTTCTCAATTTCACTCTTTTGATTCTCCAGTTTTTCAGCCAGATTATCGTTAACAGACTTCAGGGTTGCCAGTTCCATACCCCGGCTGTTGGCTATTTCAAGCTGGTATTTCAAATCCTGCTGCACACGACTTAATTCTTCTGTTTTAAGCCGCACCGTTTCCTGGGCTACCGATTTTTGGGTTTCTAATTCAGCATGAGCAGCCAGCAGCGTCTTTTCGTTCTGATCATTAGCAGCCCTGAGTCGCCCCTGTTTGCGAGTGCCAAGAGCCCATGCAGTCAGCAAACCAAGTATCAATGCAAAAAGAGCAAGCAGGTATTCCATATCTATGAGTTGTAGCGATGCCTTGTTTTAAAGTGTGACAGGGGCGAAAAAACAAATTGAATCAATCAAACAAAGTGGGATGATCTTCTTCCATTTTCTTAATGATGGTCATCATAAGGGCTTCCCGGATAAATTTCGATTTATTTTGTACTTTATACTTTGAAATATATCGATTTAACGCTTTATTTTCTTCATCATTGAGCGTGAAAATCTGCCGGTGGGTACGTAATGAATTTCGTTTGGAGACTAAATTTACTATTTTTTTTGCCATAGGGGGTCATTATTCAGTACAAAAATAATATTATCCTTTCAGAATTAACGGAAATAAATCAAAAAACTGTATTTTTGAAAAATTATTTAATAAAACTACCTGTTTTTATAGTATTTCTTTGAATTCTTTACTTTTTAATTCCTCAACGAATGTCGCTTTATCTTTTAATATTCAAATAATATTCAAAATCAAGCATACTTATGGCGGAACATAACGATTTAGGCGCGTTAGGCGAAAAAAGAGCACAGGAGTATTTGAGTTCGAAAGGATATCAGATCAGGCATTGCAACTGGTTTTGCGGCAACCTGGAACTGGACATTGTAGCAGAAAAGGATGACTGGCTGGTGATTGTTGAGGTAAAAACCCGCTCTACTGCTACCTTTGAACATCCAAAGGAAGCCATCAACCTTCGGAAAATACGAAACCTGGTAAATGCAGCCCATGAATATATCATGCAGTTTGACTGGGAAGGTGAAACTCGGTTTGATATTATCTCGGTGATCCCCTCCGGCGAATCATTTACCATTGAGCACATAGAGGATGCATTTTTACCTCCCGGGATGTAATAAAGTTTATAAATGTAGGAATATCATTACAATTCGTCAGAAAAAGGACTAATACTGTATATTTATTACAGGTTTAAACAAAAAAAAATGTTTTAGAATATGGTTACTTCTATTTCATGTCTTAAATTCTTTGCTTACTTTTGCACAATGAAAAGCTAAAAAGAGACACTGTTGTTTTTTGCGGTTCATACATAATTAACGTGAGTTCGACATAAGCTTTAGAATAAAGATAGTTGCATTGAGTCAACTCTTTCTGCATGAATAGATGGTTTCTTAGGTAAAAAGCTATAAGCAAGTAACCCA
>Ga0302286_10000990_pt1 | contig 21674 bp, 14 predicted proteins | sample III_Fen_E2_3_FD_198765 | JGI IMG/M metagenome (GOLD analysis project Ga0302286, IMG submission 198765) | Peat permafrost microbial communities from Stordalen Mire near Abisko, Sweden - III_Fen_E2_3 | ecosystem: Environmental > Terrestrial > Soil > Wetlands > Permafrost | place: Sweden: Abisko...
TTTCCGTTGGCATAGTGCCAGTCGATGGCATAGGTTCCCGTAGTGGGTGCTTCTATCACCATGCTGACTTTCCGGTTGACTGAACGGCTGATTTCGACAAAGCCGGTTCCTGAATACCCATGATAGGCTCGGTTGGATGGAACCAGTGTCTTCTCTACTTCTATCTGTTGAATAGCTTTTTCAGGATATACCTGGAGGGGTTCACCGGCAAATGACTTAATTCCGTTTTTATCAACTGCCAGTACCTGAAACTCACCCGATTCGTTTGTAGGGATCACGAATGAGGTAAGGGCTGTTTCTTTCCAGGGTTGTCCGTTCTTTATAATCCGGTAGACGGTAGCTCCTTCTATAGACTGCCAGGATAACCGGCTGTTTTCGTATTTCACTATCGGGGTCAGAGGTGTAAATTCATTTTTAACCAAATGGATGGGTTGCTTTTCGAAATCTGTATTGGCAAGCAGCATAACCAAGGAATGTTTCCCTGTCAGGGTAGGAGGGATCAGGAATGATTTTTGCACTTTGCCATCTACTACGAACTTATCAATTTTGTTTCCATAGCCGTTTAATACAATATCCAGCGAGGCGTTGCGGTATTTGAAATTACTTACTTTACGGACTCCTGATAGCGCCTTGGGTACGAATGGTTCAAAACGTAAGCCTTCTTCCTCAAACCGAATGCCGAACAGTACTTTGTGGACTATGCTGATATTGCCCGACAAGCTCCAGAGCATGTTGCTTGAATTGATTTGTGTACCGGCATAATCGCCGTTATCGGCTACAAAGTTTTCCTTGTTGGTCAGGAACATGGCTCCGGCCCTATAAATGGCAGCCATGCTGTGTAGTACGCTCTCCTCATTTCCTGCTTTTGCCCCGGCCCACATCCAGTAGGTTTGTACAAAAGGCCAAACAGCATTGTTGTGATAAGGAGGGATATCCCCGATTTGTGGGTAAATGCAGGGAATGCCGTACCCGACTACCGGCATGTGCTGCACCAGCTTTTTCTGACGTGCACCATCGGCAATATCAAAGACCACACACAGCGCTTCGCCCAATGCTTCCGAACGTGGCGACAGCAGTTGGTAGTTCCTTCCGTACAGATATTGGCCGTAATAATTCTTCTCCGGTATCCAGAGCCGGGTATTGATGGCTTTTTTTAATTCGTCTGCCAGTAGACTGTATTTCGTGGCGGTGTGTTTTTCGTTCATCAAACCGGCCATTAGGCTTGCTACCGTCAGCGCCTGATAATGCAAGGCGTTTGTTCCCAGGTTCTTGCTTTCAAAGATGTCCACCGGTTGCATCCAGCGTGGATAGGTTTGTTCACGCCAGTCGAGGAATGATGATTCGCCCTTTACCAGGCCTGACCGGGAGTCGTGATCGACCATGATATCGTCTTCAATTGAGTTCTTGATAATCGGATATACCTTGCGAAGCCAGTTTTGGTCGCCCGTGACTTTATAGATTTCCCAGGCAGCAACAGCCCAGATCATGCGATCAGTGGATGCCGGCCAGGCTCCTCCGGTACCGGTATCCTGTATGATACGCCCTTTTGCATTCACTTTACGCATCAGGCTGTTTTGGGATACCTGAGGCTGCATGTATGCCATGGAAAGAATAATGCTGTAACTCACGTCCCTGGTCCAGACTCCCGGCCAGTCAATCCCGGTACGCAGGGTACTGTCCTTCTCAATGGCTTTTGTCATTTCTTCCACCGACATGTTGTAGATAGCAGCCTCCAATAAATTGGGCGATTGGTACAGAGGAAAAGCCGAAATATCTCTGGTTAGTTTCCAGGTCTTTACTTTAGTGGGCTCTTCCTTTAACGGGTTCAGTTTTAATACTACTTCATAGATACCATCCCCATCCGGATCGGAGAGTTGCAAGTCGGAATGAGTAGTCAGGTTGTCAAAGTTCCAGACCATGGGAACGGTATTCCCAACGACATAAACCGCTTTAAAATCGGCTTTGTAGATTTTAGTACCATTGAAATTGGTAAAATATCCGTTCTTCTCGAATTGCGCAAATACCGGGCGCATGTCCAGCCGTATCTTCAACAGGGTATTCGGTTTCAGATATGTATGGGCAGGTATCTTTTGCGGGTCTTTAAATTGGGTGCCAAAAGGAATGAGAGGCGTTTCGGCAGTACCATCCAGGCAGGCAAATTCATGGTTAACCCCCGGCAGCATTTCATTGTCGAGTCCGTTGATAGAGAATTTAAAGGTGACAAGCGGGCTTTTAAATGCTGTGGCCTGGCTTTGGTAATCCGATTGCAGCTCGGTGGGCGATATAGCAGTGGCTGTATAATTCCCCTGTACGACATGATTGTTGTATATACTGAATGCGTTTGACTGATAGAGTTGCTTCTCAGGACCCTGTGCCAGGGCGATGGTATGCAAGCCACAGAATAACATTGGAATGATAAATAGTTTCGGACTCATAAGATGAAGTGTTTAGTGGTTGGTTAATGTAGTGCCTTTTCTGACTGAGATACTTTATTCCTGTGAATTTAGAATCCAAATTTACGGCTTTTTATTGAATAAAACCCGACTCAACGATAGTTTCAATACGAATATCCACCTCATCAGTTGCAGAAATCCCCTTTGGTTGAATTGTACCTGTGATATTTCTTTTCGAATCCAGATTGAACTTATGGCTTCGAAGGTTTTCATAAACAAACTAAAATAATTACATTTACAGCCTTTTTAAATAATCCTGTTCTTTCTAAATTTATACAACACATAGCTCTATGAAGAAAACTTTTAGTAATGCCATTCTCTGCAGCCTGGTACTGTTAACTCTCATCCCTTCGTGCAGGAAGTCAATAAATTCAGCTGACAAGGCAGATGCCCTGGCGGCTCACATTGATTCCACTGCCAAGGCTGGAAATGACTTCTTTCAATATGCCAATGGCAAGTGGTTTAAACAAAATCCCATTCCTGCCAGCGAACAAAGCAATGGTATCTTTCAGCTGATCCAGGATACTATCAATGCGCAGGTACGTAAAATATGTGAATCGTCGGCAGATCTTCCGGCTTTAAAAAAAGGAAGTAACAAGCAGAAGATAGGAGATTTGTTCTTTTCGGGAATGGACAGCACCCGGTTGAATAAGAATGGGATCAGTGACCTGAAGGATGATTTTAAGGTCATCGATGGAATAAAAGACCTGAATGGAATAATCCGGGAAGCGGCTTACATTCACACAGTTTCTTCGGCACCTTTGTTCAACGTTTACATTGCACAGGATGACAAGAACAGTGGCAAATACCAGGTGTATATCAGCCAGGGTGGATTAAGTCTCCCCGACCGCAGTTTCTATTTTGATACTGATGCCAGGGCTAAAACCATCCGCGAAAAGTTTGTTATACAGGTTGGCAATATGTTTAAGATTATGGGTTACCAGGAATCCAAGGCAAAGCAGGCTGCCTCGACGTTGATGGCAATGGAAACCTCCCTGGCAAAAACCTCCCGTAAGCGGGAAGATACCCGTGATCCGTTAACGAACTACCATAAAATGACATTCGGTGCCTTGAATGCGCTGGCACCCAACCTGGACTGGAATACTTTTATGAATACTGCCGGACTCACCAAAGTGGATAGCGTTGTAGTAGGACAACCTGAGTTCCTGACTGCCATGAACGGATACCTGAAAAAGTATACCGTAGAGGACTGGAAGAATTACCTGAAATACCATTTGTTGAATGGGCTGGCTCCTTACATGGACGATAAAACCTACCTGGAAGACTTTAATTTTTATACAGCTACCCTGAAAGGTGTCAAGGAGCCTAAACCCAGATGGAAACGTGTTGTGGAACAGACCGACAAATCACTGGGTGAATTGATTGGACAGGTGTATGTAACCGAATACCTGCCCAAAGGAACAAAAGAAAAGTTAGTGGAGATAGGGAATGCTATCAAAGCGGTATTTGCCGAACGGATCAAAGCACTCGACTGGATGAGTGCCCCTACCAAGGAAAAAGCGTTGATAAAACTCCATGCAGTGATTATGAAAGTGGGTTATCCTGATAAATGGAAAGACCTGAGTGCTATGCAGGTTAACCGTACTTCCTATGTGAAAAATATTATGAATGCCAACAAATGGGAATTCAACTACATGATCCGCAAATATGGCAAGCCGGTAGACCGCACAGAATGGGATATGCAACCTCAGACTTACAATGCATACTATAATCCATCGAACAATGAGATTGTTATCCCGGGTTGTAATATCATTGTTCCGGGTTACGAAGGCAGAATGGCCGATGATGCCCTGTTGTATTCAATTATTGGAGGGACCTTCGGTCATGAGATCACGCATGGCTTCGACGATCAGGGCTGCAAATACAATGCTTCCGGCAACCTGGCCAACTGGTGGACAAGCAATGACAGCCAGAAATTCAACCAGAAAACGAAAATGATTGTAAAACAATTTAACGACTATGTAGCTGTGGATAAGCTCCATATTAACGGTGAACTGACACAGGGTGAGAATATAGCCGATTTGGGTGGTGTGATTATGGGGTACGAAGCATTCAAAAAGACCAAGCAATACAAGGATAACATCCTGATTGCCGGATTGAATCCCAGCAAGCGTTTCTTCCTGGGTTATGCCCTGGCGTGGATGCTGAACATGCGCCCCGAAGCAATCGCCAACCAGGTCAAAAGCAACGAGCACGCTCCTGCAAAATGGAGAGTACTCGGTCCTTTATCCAATATGCCTGAATTCTATGCTACCTTTGGAGTCAAAGCCGGTGACGTTATGTGGCGCCCGGAGAACCAGAGGGTGAAGATTTGGTAAGCCAGTAACTGAAAATTGCAGAAGTCAGTATTCCTCACAAGCAGGAGCACTGATTCCTGCAATTTTTATTTTTCGCAGAACCTGAGACTTATCCATTGATTATAATGAATTGCATCGGGAGTGTGATTGGCTGCCATGCCTTAGTGACCCTGCTTTACTCTTTCGCAACAGTACCGGACAGTTCAGCACTTTGATCGTTTCCTTGATTCTTATTCCGGTGCTTAAGCAGATCACATTATCCGTGTAATTATAGGAGGGAGAAGCAGCCTCTTTCAGTTTAGTCTACTTGCCCGGAACAATTGAAGTCTTCAACCCGATACTTGTAGCTCTAAGACTTAGTATCTTGAAGCTTCCCGAGGGGCAGATCTTTTATTTCGTTTTACCAACAAAAACATAAATAACGTTGCTATTAGGCTTGTTGAAAATCCAATAACTGTCAGCATGGAAAATATTATCAAATTAGTATTTAAATCATATTGAAATTGCAGCTTACTTATCAACCATTTGGAATTCTCTTTCGTTAGTATGCCTGTAATCCGTAATGGAAGTCTTAAATGCCAGAAGTCAATCTTTATCTCACCACTCATGGCCATATATATCGTGTTCCCGTATTGATCAAAACGGGATCTGTCTAAGTTATATTTTACTGCTCCCCAATAGGCCCAATCATCATATAATAAGTTTTTCGCACCCTCTTTACCTGTAAGTATTTCAGTCGGATTAGTCCCTAAGATCAAAACATCTTTCGTGCTAAAGGTGTTTTTTACACATTGATCAATTGCAGTTACATCTCTTTTGGTGTAACCATCCTGTAAGATCCGCAATGTTTGTAGGACATTTTCTTTTTCCAGATTACTAATATGTCCTGTTTTAAAATCCTTATCCTTCAACAGTTCTTTATAATTGTCCTTCAGCTGAACCAATAGCAACAACACTAGAATGCAACCCAATAAACAAGTAATAAATATGAAAATCCGAAAAATAGTTTTTTTTATTTGTATCATCAGTTTCTAAATAAATAATCAGTAATAAATATTGATATGTTTGTTAAATGTATAATATGATTGTACTTGCAACTATTTTATTTCTGACCCCAACCCCCAAAGGGGGAGTAAGAGTGCCTCTTCAGAAGATATTTGGTATAGGCCATTACTCAAATACAGGGTCTTTAATCCCCTTTTGGGGGTTGGGGTCAAAACTCAATATATATCATTAAATACTTTGAATAACTTATGGTTATTTTACTCTATTATTAAATGGTTATTTTTATTTTTACACCGGTGCTTAAACGGGTTACATTATCCGTGTAAATATAGGAGGGAGATGCAGCATCTTTCAGTTTGGTATAGTTTCCCGGAACAATTGAAGTCTCCAACCCTATGCTGAGTATCCTTAATAGCTGATAATTGATTTCAACACCTGCCAGGGTAGTCACCATGTGATCGGTCAAGGTGTAATTAGTCTGAGTGGGGTAGGTACCCATTAGGTTCATGCCCTTATCAATGGAATAGGTCTGTACGCCAAGCCCTACTTTCCAGGTAACATCCATTTTTGAGATGAATACAGGAATTTTATACAATAATTCAAGTCCTGTGAAACTCAGTTTCATACGGTCGCTCAGGATCCCGTTTTCAAAATAGGCATCTCTATTTACATCGGCATTCTCGTAGGGAGTTGTGGCATTCGTGGAATATGCATTATGAATAATTCCCAATCCAAAAGAACGGTAATACACGCCTGCTTCCAGCTGGTTCGTTGTCCCTGATCGAAGCTTGTTCACCTCATCCTTTTCAGGGTACCCCAATGCTGAACTAACTGATGCTGTCAGGTTTCCTATCCCATAATTATAACTGCCAAAAAAGCTGAACTTCTTGTCCTGCGAACGCATGTTCCCAACCGCAAAACTGATCAGGATGGCTACTACAATTGTCTTTCTGAATTCCATAGGTTTATATACTGCTTTGGTGTAAAATTACTCGATGATTACGCTATTCACTTTTACATTTTTAAGTTTAATCCCTTGTATCTGGCTTTTGTCGAATGAACTGTTCTCAGTCTCAATATTTAAATCCTGAAAAAAGAAATCTGACAACTGATAATTCTTAGAAGCCGACACATCATAGAATGTCTTGCATTTCAGTTTTATATTTTTTAAACTTATGTTTTTACAGGAAGATACCGGAATGTCCGTACGTCCTTTTAAATCAAAAAACTGAGTCCATGGTTTTACTTCTATCCCAATATCCGCTTGTCCTTCAATATCTTCAATGGTAACGAACTCATATTGTTGGGGAGTATCAGGTCTCATCTTTAACCAGAGCACCTTCCTGGCTCCATGTACCCTGCAATGACGCATGAATACGTTTTTGTCATGTATTGATTCGCTCCCCAAGGTTAATGCTGAATGACAAAAGCCAAATTCACACTCCTCGATGAGGATATTTGAGTTTGACCCATTGCAGGAATCTTTATCAGCCCAGGGACCTTTGCCGCCTTTGAGGGCAATAGCATCATCATTGACCGACAGATAACATCCTTTTACCAGAAAATTGGTACAAACATCAATGTCAATAGCATCAGTGCTGGGAGCTTTTATAGGTTCAAGTGGGGAAAAAATGAATAGGTCAATCATCTTTACATTACTGCATTTATAAAAATGATTTGTCCAGAAACCCGAATTGATAAGTCTGACATCCTGTATCTGAACATTCGAACAATTCCGGATAAATACCAGCCTGGGCCTGGATACTTCGAGGTTAGTGCATTGCGGATTTTCTTTTCTTCTCTGCCAGAAAGCTTCCCAAAACTTCAGTCCATTTCCGTTTATTGTTCCTTTGCCAGAGATCGTAAAGCCGTCTACTCCATCCGCATTTATCAACGCTGAAAAGTAATCAAGGTTTTGACCTTCCATCCTGGAGGGAAGCATTGGATAGTCGGTAATGTTGTCAGAGCCTTTTAAAACTGCTCCTTCCGAAATGTATAAATGGGTTTTGGGCTTGAAAAATAATGCTCCGCTTAGAAAGACACCCTTAGGTATTACAATCACACCACCTCCTTGTTTAGCCGCTTTGTTGATTATGCTTTGTATAGCCACAGTTTGTATTGTCGTGCTATCGGGAATAACACCATAGTCGGTAATCCTGAATTCTTTACCCAAATCGCTTAATGAAACTTTTACAGTTTCTAAAAACCAGTTGGAAATTCTTGTTCCATCAGGAAAATAATCAGTCTTATTTTCTTGCAGATAGACATTCTGAGAAAACCCCAACATACAAATAACGAAAGTATAGAAGCATTTCATTTTCATTCCTGTCTTTTATTTTGGTTTTATGTCTGTCACCATTCCTTGGGTATCTCCAGTTGCAATCCTGAATCCCTTCTAAGGCCCCAAAAGTACATATATTTATTAAATTAACAAAGCTTTGTGTCGGTATTTTAATTAAACAAGAAAGTCTTTATATCATAGAAAAAAAACACCGTGCAGACTTTAGTTTCTGCAGGTGCTTATATCGAACCTCTCGTTCCAGCGAAGGGAATGGCATAGGGTTTATTAATCCCGGAGATTCAAGGTTTATATTCAAATTGGCTCTTAATGGTCAGGTTGTTCTTACTGAAGAATGTTGCCAGGTTCAGTGTGTATTCAAATTACAAACAGCGCAACGCAGTCGTTTTGTATTTCTATTTTTCTATCCGTATTTTAGTTCGTAATTGAAAATATAGAGTTAATTTATAGAATATCCCTCATTCTTTATCCCTGTTCTACAAAACTACTAAAATAGCCGAACCTGTTGTCCAGTTACCTTCTCTAGTACCCTGGTCGGTAATAATGCACACCCTGTACTTGCGGTTGGTGGGCTTTAAAAGGCCGGCTTTCGGGATAACGGTAACCTTGACGGTTGTACCCACCTGTCGGGCTATGAAGTCAACTGTTTTGTATTCCCCTTTCCTGTATTGAAAGCCTTCGCCGGCATCTTCATACATCGTTCCGCTAGCTTTGCCGTTTTTATCCAACGATACCAGCAGTGTCAGCGAATCGCGGCTGAATTGGGTGGTGCTCTGGATTATATTACCCAACGGGATGATGGCACCGCCCCTGATTTTTACATCTGCCTGGTATTTGTCAGTAGCACTGTTTTCACCGGCAATGGAGGCTGTGCGCCAGATGCCGGTTGGGAGGTTTGGATTCACAGCCCACTTGGGTATCACGAGCAAATCATTTCCCACCAGGAATACCTGTTGTTCCTTGCGTAAGAGTGTGTCCCTGATATCGGCAAAGAATACGGGACGCATCACGGGCATACCGGTTCTTGAAGCTTCGTTGAACAGGGTATAGAAATACGGCAACAACCGGTAGCGGCGGTTCAAAGCGATTCGTGAGACATTTTCAATCTCCTGTCCGAATGCCCATGGTTCCTTGTTGTTCACATCATTGCTGGCATGACCCCGCATAAAGGGGAAGAAAGCACCCATAGAAATCCACTGCCCGAAGAGCTCGGGGGAAGTAATGCCTGTGAATCCACCCAAATCCGGGCCACTGAATGCCTGGCCTGATAATCCCAGGTTCAGGGTCATGGGGATTGACATTTTCATATGTTCCGCAGTTCCGCAGTTGTCGCCTGTCCAAGTGGCTGCATAGCGGTTGCTGCCCAGGAACCCCGAACGGGATAACACAAAAGGACGTTTATTGGGATTGACTGTCAGGATGCCTTCACGAGAGGCTTTCACCATGAGCATGCCATATACGTTGTGGTAACGCAGATGGGGTCCTGCCGGTAGATCGCCACCTCCACGGTGATGATTGTCACCGGGCATGGTACCATCAGGACCATCGAATACCGAAGGTTCGTTCATATCGTTCCATACACCATCAATGCCGGTAGCCATAAAATCTTTATACAGGGCGCTCCACCAGGTACGGGTAGCAGGCATTGTGAAATCGGGGAAAGCACAGGGACCCGGCCATACCTTGCCATGAAACTCTTTCCCATCGGTAGTCTGTACCCAATGGTCGCCGGCAGTACCCGATTCATAGACCGGATAATCTTTTTCAACCTTAACCCCGGGATCGATCATCCAGATGGAATGGAAACCCTTGAGATGCAGGTAATCGTTCACACTTTTCGGATCAGGGATTTTAACCTTGTCGAAGGTAAATACTTTAAATCGTTCCATATAATCGATATCCATCCAGATTACATCACAGGGTAGCTTTTTGAGACGGAATGTGTCGGCTATATTTTTTATGCGGGTATCGGGTACATACGAAAAACGACATTGCTGGTAACCAAGTGACCATAAAGGAGGCATGTCCATCTTGCCAATCAAACCGGCCAGTGCCTGGATCACTTCCTGGGGTGAATTGCGTTGAATCACAATCACACGGAAAGCGGGGCCGTCGGAAATGAAGCGGATACTGTCGGACAGGTCGATCTCTTGTTTCCAGGTGTTGTCGGCTATCACCCCAAATGCAGAACCGTCGCTGTTCACCCCAAGTACCCAGGGATGGCTTTGGTAAAGGCGCTTCCCTTCGGCAAGGCTGTATTTATAATTATCGGTGTTCCATAAGGCTATATCTTTGCCGTTACGGATCAGAGTACCCTTTACTTCACCCGTGCCGTACAGGCTGGTTCCTCTTTCTATGGGCAGGGCAGCGACTGTCTTGCCATTTTTGGAATAGAAATCAGGCCTTTGTTTCCAGTTCTTTGGAACCGGGCCCCGTTCTTTTGGCTCTTTGAGTAATGCAAATGAAGGTTGATGTGCCCGGGCATTATAATTGACGGGATAAAAAACGGATATGTTGTTGGCGATCAGTTTGTCTGATGGCATTAAAGCATACGAATATCCAAAAATACAAACAGAGAACAGGTAAATGATTAAAACTTTCTTTTTCACGTGAATATCTATATTAAATGTTACTGATAAAGTACTATTGACTATCTGTCAACTGAATTTTATCTGAATTATTTTTTTAAAACCAGGTATGAATAAGCCGGTAGTGCGACCTGTGTGGTTAATGAAACGGAATTGCCGCTATATGCATCACTCCATACCGAATTTGAAAGAGTTGTTGGTAAAGTATAGCTTATGGATGTGCTGCGGAGATTACAGAGTACCAATACTGTTTCAGTACTTGACGATTTTGTAAAGACGCATACATTCGTGTTGCTATAGGATGCCAGGGTTCCCCTGCGGATGGCTATACTGGCGTTGCGGAAAGTGAGTATCTTTTTATATTCGGCAGTCATGGCAGGATTCAACGTCCAGTTAACGGTTGATCCAGTAAAGGGGAATGTCAGTCGGTAGGGAGTTCCTACTTCCTGTCCAGTATAAATCATGGGCACACCCTTCATATAAGCTGTCACTACAAAGGCTGCCATGGAACCTGAACTTCCGCCAAATAAGTCCAGCGGGGTGCCATCGGAACTGTTTACATCATGGTTGGTGATATACCTGACTACCAGATTCATCTCGGAGCTACCAGTCGGGAATTCCTGTGTGTTGATATTGTCGATATTGGTTACCGGTTGATTGCTGTTGTAAATCGTTTTCAGTTGATCATAAAACCTGAATCCAAAAGTGAAATCAAAACCTGAGGCATAATGGTCGGCGCGGGTTCCTTCTGCAAGCAACAACAGCTTATGGGTCTTTATGTTCCGCAGTGTATCAATGGCCTGCTTCCAGAAATCAGCAGGGGGACCATCGGCATAATCACACCGGAATCCATCACAATTGGCTGTATACACCCAGTATTTCATGTCTTTAATCATTTCTGCACGCATTTCAGCGTTTTTAAAATTTAACTGGGCAACATCAGTCCAACCATTCGGACTGAGAATGTTCCCCTTAGAATCGGTGACATACCACCCGCTTTTGCTCATCCATTCATTATCCCAGGAAGTATGGTTGGCTACCCAGTCGAGGATAACAGTCATTCCCCTTGCATGGGCACCATCAATCAGGCTCCTCAAATCGGTTAATGTACCAAATTCAACGTTTACGGCCTTATAATCCTTCACGCAATAGGGTGAATTGACAGATTTAGAAGCACCCACCGGATAGATAGGCATCAGGTAGACAACGTTTACCCCCAGGCTTTTAATCGAATCCAACCTGGAAATAACACCCTGGAAGTTCTGGGAGGAACTAAAACTGCGTATATTTACCTGGTATATGGAGGCATCACGTGCATCGGGGACATTGGCAAAAGGCGTCCCGTATTGGACCGGATCCGAATTGTTGTTGTTGATTACTTCCGGTACGTCGTCAGTCTTGCTGCAAGCCCCAAATGACAGGGTTATTGCCAGTACCCCTGTAAACAGGAATAATGAGTGTGATTTAAGTTGAAAAAGATTCATAAGTGATTTTTTATACAATAGTAGATTCTCCATCCAAGGGTAGATGATGATTTTTAATTCTGAAATTACGGGTGATTATACAGCAGATTCTTAATTATCTGACTTCTTCTGTTGAGTTTTACTCCGGGTATATAAATCAGAAAAGTTGATGCTGTTACACTCACCATGCAAATATAAACTTATTTCAACTAGAACAGGTCCGGTTCTCTTTAATATGTACCTGAATGACCTGCTAAATAATATTTAAAATGCAGGTAGTCAACCAAAAAGGCATCCGGTTGGATGCCTAAAAAAGTACCTGAAGAGTAGGGTTTGTTTCCTCTTTTTAATTCTGAATCTCTGTTTTTACAGACTCTATCTCCATGATTTTATGCTCAAACAATTCATTCGGAACTATTGAGCGGTTCTTTGCTTTCGTTTTATAATTTTTGACGGTAGACAATGAAAAGTCCAGAAAGTTTGCAATCCTTTCACTTTCTGTAATTCCAAGCCTTATTAAAGCAAATATCCTGATTTCAGGAGTAAGCATACCTTCAGGTTTGATAATTACCCGGTCTTCATCTTTGAAAAGTTGGTTGTAGCGGGTTACAAAATCAGGGAATAGTTTCATGAAGATCCGGTCGAATAAATTAAACATTTCTTCCCGCTCTTTTCGTAAGTCGGTCACTGCGCTGAGTTTCTCCAACTCATCGAACTGGCGGTTCTTGATTTTACGGACAACCATTTTCCTGAAATCCTCTGTTTTATCCAGATAGGCTGAATTTGTACTAAAGAAATAACCGATATATTCATCTTTGATTTTGTGAACTTCCTTTAACCGTTCATTGATGTGCACCAGGTCAACGTTTTGTTTGCTAATCTTCTTTTGTACTTCTGTCAGCTGTTCATTCGATTCCAACAGCTCTTTATTCTGCTTGAGAATCAACAACCGGGCAGAATTTAATCGTTTCTTTTGTTTTAAAATAATCAAGGTGGATACCATAAACAGGATAAACAACATGGAGATGATACCTGCGTAAATCAACAGTTTGTCCTTCTGCTGTTTGATAATTTCAAACCTGCCTGCTTCAATAATAGGCAAAACACGGCCTACCTCTATCTGACGTTGCCGGGCATTGTAAAAATTGGCATCTTCAAGGGCTAGTGTGGCGTATGAATAGGCCCGCTGAATGTCACCCTGCTCATACAACAATTCAGCTAACTGGCGGATAGCAGAGGTCTCTTTTGTTGCCATTTTTAGGTCGGCAATAGCTGCGGATGCAAAACAAACTATGGCTTTGGTAGTATCCCGCCGGGTCTGATAAAAATAACCAAGGGTAGAAGTTACAATGGCATAATCATGCAGGTTGCCATGTTTTGACCCCAGATATTGTTCTGAGATACTGATAGCCTTTGGATAGTCATTCTCCAGCTGGCATTCCCGGATGCGGACCATAACGAATTCAGTACTTCCTTTCTCATACAGGGACATTGAGCTTCTGCAATACCTGAGTGAGTTATTCCGGTATTTGGTAGAGTAGGGCTCTGTGGAAAAACCAGCCATATTTATATACAACGTAGATAAAAAAGCATATAATTTGGCCCGGTAATTTGACTGAAGATGAGTCGTGTCAATGGAATTGGATATCTCGGAGGCTTCCTTGTACAATCCAGCCGATACACAACTGAAGGCGAGATTCATCTTCGATTCTGCTACATGGTTAGGATTGTTTAATTTATGGGCATATTGCAACATCCGTCCTGCAAACGAATACGCCGAATCGAATTTGTAGGAGCGGTATTCGTTAAACAAGGCGGCACTTAATTTATATTGTGCACCTAAGGATATGTTTTCCCTGTAAAACCTGCCTGTCAGGTTTTGAATCCGTTGCTTTTTGTCAGCCTCGAATGAGGGACGTTTTGCGATACAGTCATCCAGTTCTTTCAAGGAAGCAATGACTCTGTCGTTTTTACAGTAACCCGATATGGGAGAAAACAGAAGCAGTATGAAAATCGCTTTTTTAATCATGGATTATTACTTAGTTTCCGGATTTTTTTTAAGAGTCTATTCATACTACCGAAAGAAAATCAATCCCAATGCAGCGAATGCTATCAAGTATCTTTTGTCGCTGGGCAGGCCGGGGGTTCTATGTCCGGTCATATAATGTCCCAACTGTTTTTCGTTAATCCCGCTAATGCGGACAATATTCATGTCTTCAGTTTAAGCGAAGTCATAGTTCTTTCAGTTCGGAAACACCTCTATACTCTCGTGGTAAAAGGGGAAAGGGCTTATTCTTCCGATAACTTAAACCCGCTTACCGTTCTGGGAACCCAAACCCGCATACTTGCTCCACCACGGTTATCCCACACATTGTATGGAATGGCGGTAAAGATTATCTTTTCTGTCGACAGGCTTAGTCTGTCTGCTGAAGGATTTACTGAAATCCCTTCGCCCTGAATCGTATAAGTGCCGGAAAAAATATCTTTGTTAAAGATTAATTTCAGTTTTGCCTGATCAGGAAGGATAAAGTTATGTACGTTAAATGCATTGTCTTTATCTTCCAGGCAAAAGAGTATCGGACCACGTTCCAGGGCTACCAAGCCTTTATCTGCAACTACTTTCTCATTGGCAGTAACCCGTTTAATATTCATGGGCAACAGGTATTCCACCTTATCTCCTTTTTCCCAAACACGGTCGATGACAGCATACCCATCATCCACAAAAGCAGGGTATGCTTTTCCGTTCACGCTAATTGAATAGTAACCTTTTAATGGATTCAGGTAACTGTACAAATTTCCCGGAACAGGCCTGTTCGATACCCAACCCGGAATGCGCATACGTAGTGCAAATTTAATTTTTTTTGTTGGTTGTACTGTAAACGCGATAGCTCCATCCCAGGGGTAATTACTATTCTGGCTAATCCTGACCGTCTGTTTATCGTTTAATATGAGGGTTGCCTTGCTTCCGATAAATAAATTCACATACACCGAGTTCCCTTTCTGGGCATAAATATATCCTGTCACTGATGACAAGAAGCGGCAAAGGTTAGTCGGGCAGCATGAACAATCGAACCAGGGTTTGCGGACATAACTTCCATCGGCAGCCAGGGGGTTGGGATAAAAGAAGTTCTTCCCAGCAAGGCTTACACCCGACAATACGTTGTTATATAAGCTTCTTTCAAGAACGTCAATATATTTTGATTGCCCGTGCAGTTCGAACATCCGAAAATTCCAGTAGACATTGGCTATGGCAGCACAGGTCTCATTATAGGCATTTTTGTTGGGCAGTTCGTAGTTCTCTCCAAAACTTTCCCCATCAAATCTGGCACCAATTCCTCCATTGATATAGAATTTCTTGGTTACCATATTCTCCCAGATACTGTCAATGGCATCCAGGTATTCTTTGTTCCCGGTCAGAGCTGCCACATCGGCTACTCCCGAATACAAATAAGCAGCACGCACGGCATGACCCACAGCCTCTTTCTGTTGTATTACCGGCATGTGGTCTTGTGAATACATTCGGTTCTTATCAATCTTTTTCCCTCGGCAATCAATTAAAAACTTTGCCAATTCTACATATTTCTTTTCTCCTGTAACCCTGTAAAGCCTGACAAGTCCCATTTCCACAATTTCATGACCGGATGCATCATTCCTTTTCCCGGGACCAAAAACCTGTGTCAACAAGTCTGCATTTTTCAGGGCTATGGACAGAAAGTTTCTTTTTCCCGTTGCCAGATAATGGGCTGCTGCCGCTTCGTATAAATGACCGGCACAATAAAGCTCATGGCTCAGCACCGATTCGTTGATCCAACGTTCCTTGCCTGCCCAGCCGTAAGGTTCTTTCGGATTAATAGTCCGGGCAGTATAGAGATATCCATCGGGTTCCTGGGCACTGGCTATAATGCTGATCAGACTATCGACGTACCTGTCTAGTTTAGCATCCGGATGAACAGATAAAGAAAAGGAGGCACCCTCTATAATCTTGTAGATATCTGTATCATCGAAAGTGTAGGTTGTAAGAAATTTCCCGGTGTGTGTACTCGCATTGACAAAGTTTTGCAATCGTCCTGTTTCTTCACATTTCTGGAATGAACCCGGGATAGTGACTGTCCGGTTAATCTCTACCCGGGGTGTCCAGAATGTGTCGGTCAGTTTTACCTGATTAAATGCAACTCCCTGAAAGGGATAATCAGTTTTCTGGGCTGATGAACTCAATGTAAAAAGCAAACTCCAAACCGCAATACACAGCATTTTTTTCATAATTTATTTTTAGAATAGAATGGATGGTAAAATTAGCCTTTTTTTTGATACTTGAGATGGACATAGAAGTAATGGGAAATAAATAATATACATTCTAGTACTTAAATTCCAATTTAATTGAAAAATGTTCAATAAGGTTTTAAATATGACTTTTAAAGAGTATATCCGTTGCTTTGTATGGGACCGATAAAATCATTTTGCTAAATAATTTAAAATACATCTAATTTAGTTTGTTTTAATGAATTTTTATATTAACTTTGCAGCTCAAAGTACTTTTAATATATCAGATATAGTATGGAAAAGCAATTGGATGATTTAAAAGCTATTCGTGAAATGATGGAGAAATCCACCCGGTTTCTCTCGCTAAGCGGTCTGTCCGGTATTATGGCAGGAATTACAGCCATCGCCGGTGCTGCTTTTGCCTGGTTCTATATTTTAAGCAATCCATCTGCTGCCGGGCTTGACCGTACCCAGCAACTGACTGTATTGCTTGTTGATGCTGTGTTGGTACTTGGTATCTCCATTGGTTTCGGGATTTATTTCTCAGCAGCGAAAGCCCGGAAAAGCAAACAGAAACTGTTCAACAAAGTGACTCAAAAAACGCTCTATAATTTGAGCATCCCGTTGATTGCAGGAGGTATATTTTCATTTATCTGCCTTGTCAGGGGAGATGTTGAGATCATTGCAGCCACTACATTGATATTTTACGGACTGGCCCTGGTCAATGCTTCCAAATATACTTTTGATGAAATTCATTACTTGGGCATTACCGAAATCATACTTGGAATTGGTGCAGCTATTTTCCTGCATACCGGAATTGTTTTCTGGACTGTTGGCTTTGGTATTTGCCACATCATTTATGGCGTGATCCTGTACAAGAAATACGATTTAAAATAACCTATGGCAACTATCATAGCAAATCTGAATAAAGCCTTTGAAAGCAGGATCCGCCTAGGGATTATGTCTGTTTTAATGGTGAATGAATCGGCTGATTTCAGCATGATCAAGGAGATGCTGGAGCTCACCGATGGCAACCTGGCTAGCCATATTAAAGCCCTCGAAGGACTTGATTACATTGAAAGTACCAAACAATTCATTGGCCGCAAGCCCAATACGAAATATACCATTACAGCCTTAGGCCGCCAATCCTTTCAGGAGCATCTGGACGCCCTTGAAAGCCTGATCCGGTAATTTTTTTTATATACATACTTTGAAATGCAAAGTACTTTCAGTATTCAATATTCAATACTTAATGCTTAATGCCAATACTAATTTAAAATAATAAACTTATGGACACAATCATGGAAAAAGTTGAAAGATTCAGCCGGTCGATTACAATGAAAGCAGTGATTATCGGGTTTCTTACCCTGATAATGTTGATCCCCGGATTTATGATTCAGGATTTAATCTCTGAACGTCAAAAGAGAAGCCAGGAAACTATTGAGAAAATCAATGCCCGGTGGAGCAATGCCCAGACTATCAATGGCCCCGTACTGGTCATCCCCTATGCCAACAGTTGGGTGGATGCAAAGAAAACCCCTGTGACTGAAAACCACACGTTGAATGTAGCTCCCGAAACGCTGTCGGTCGTTGCAAAGTTAATTCCCGAAGAGCGGCATTACGGCATATATAAATCAATCCTGTATAAAAGCGAACTCGTCCTCTCGGGTAAGTTTAAATCACCGGTGGGTCAACTGCCTGCCAATGCACAGGTGAAGTGGAAGGAAGCAGCTATCCGTATCGGTATCTCGGATTTGCGGGGTATGACCAATGACCTGGATTTTATACTCAACACGTCGCACTTTACTGCCGAGGCAGGTGGTGAGCAGGATGTTATCGGGCAGGGGCTGGTGATATCACTCAAGAGTACCGAACTGTTGCAATCGGGGAATGAACTGTCCTTCACCTGTCACTTAAAGTTGAATGGCAGCAGCAACATTAATTTTGTCCCGGTAGGTAAAACAACGCATGTACAAATGACGGGTGCCTGGAAGTCTCCGGGGTTTATCGGCAGCTTCAGCCCCGAGTCTAAAATAGATGCCAACGGCTTTACCGCCAACTGGAATATACTGCACTTCAACCGTAATATCCCCGAAGCCTGGACCGATCATTCCATTAAAAGCTTTGCCGAAACTTCCTTTGGCGTCAACCTGGTGGATACGGTCGACCAGTACCAGCAAAACATGCGTTCGGCTAAGTACGCGCTCATGTTTATTGCCCTGACTTTCGTGGTATTCTTTTTTGTGGAGATCCTCACCCGCAAAAAGATTCACCCGTTGCAGTACCTGCTGGTAGGCATCGCGCTGATATTATTCTACAGCCTGCTGCTTTCCATCTCCGAGCAACTGAACTTTGGGGCAGCCTACCTGATAGCCAGTATTGCCACCATCGGCCTGATCGTTGCCTATGCCCACAGTATCTTCAAAAGTATCATGTCCACAGGCATTTTAGCAGCCTTCCTGAGCATTTTGTATGTCTTTCTGTATGTGGTGCTTCAGTTGGAGGATATCGCGCTTCTTTTCGGAAGTATCGGACTGTTTATCATATTGGGAGTCATTATGTATTTCTCCGGCAAGATAAACTTTTACAAATCCGAACCGCTTGAAGATCCTGCTGCTACAGAATAAAAAGAAAGGTGTTCATTCCTCATTGGAATGAACACCTTTCTTTAGCTTTTTAATTTCTTTAAAGAGTCTGTTCAGACTACCGAAAGAAAATCAATCCCGATGCTGCACGGGTAATCACATATCAACATGATGCAATATAGCCCTGTTTGTCTCTAATGAATTATAGATACAATTCCGAAGGAATTGAATGTGAATAGCCATGTATGAAATGCATGGTGAATGTGAATAATATATATGCACTGCATGGATGATGATAGACCCAAATCACCAACCACGAAGTGGTTGAATACCTAAATCAAATATCTCTCATCATATTCAATCCCATGCTCTTTCAATAATTCTATCAATTCTTCAATATATGATTTTGTGGCATGATGTTCTTCCTGGTTTTTTACATATTCAATTAATTTGTCTTTATCCTTGAATGAATAAGTAAAAGCACCATATCCTACTTGCCATCCATTAAATTTTGGAAATAATTGATGTGTTTTGATATGATCGGAACTTGCCAGTTTAATGTCTTTTATTAAAGAAGCTAATGCAATGGTTGGATGAAGACTTGTCACTATATGGATATGATCAGTAATTCCTCCGATTCGATATAAATGGCAATTCTTATTTTTCAGAACTCCCCAAATGTATTTGTAAAGTTCATCCCTGTTGTTTTTCGAAAGTGTTTGTTCCCGGTTTTTAGTACTGAACACAATCTGATAGAGTATTTGAGTGTAGGTGCTCATAATATTTTTATTTATTGTTATTCAACCCCTATCGGGGTTAGGTTCATATTCCATGCACTGCGTACATGGCTATTCACATTTAAATCCTTCGGATTTAGGTTTATATTCTTTTCATTATCCATGCACTGCGTACATATTATTCACATTTAAATCCTTCGGATTTAGGTTTATATTCTTTTCATTATCTATGCACTGCGTACATATTATTCACATTTAAATCCTTCGGATTTAGGTTCATGTTCTTTTCATTATCCATGCATTGCATACATATTATTCATATTTAAATCCTTCGGATCTAGGATCATGGCTTTATCTTAGGACATATTGCAAATCGTTTGTTTCAAAAGTACAAATCAGGAATAACCAGTTAATTATTTTTATGAACCTTATAGAGTTCCGGATTTCCTTCAAAGTCCGCCATCGCCTTTCTCCATTCATCATAAATGGGGCGGGTGGTTTTAGTCTTCGCGTCATAACAAACCATGACCGTCTGGCAGATACACTTCACTTCGTTTGTTTCAACATCAATCAGGTGCTGAAGCAGTTTAAAGCTTTTATTCCCGATTTCGGTCACTGCAGTTTCCACAGCTACATTTTCTCCCGGATATACAGGCAGCAGAAAGCTTACCTCAATGTGTCCGATGACTACACCCACTTCCTTGCTGATGCTCACCTCCGGCATTACCTCCGTAAAATAAGAGGTCTTTCCCAGATCATAGAATGAGAAATAAACCGAGTTATTCACATGCCCTAGGGCGTCAAAGTCATTAAAACGTAGTTGAATAGGTGTTGTATGATTGAATTTCATATTGTCCATTTTTTTGATTCCTTTATTTTGTGCAAAAATAGTCAGTTTAAATTTCCTGACCTAACGTTTAGTCCCCTCGCCTTTAATAATTCTCCGTTCCTGCGATCGTGACCGTTGGCTCACGGTAAAAGCACTTAAAGCCTCTCATTTAATGAAGGACATATCCGGAAGGACAGGAAACATACTTTTTAGTTTTTTCTATTTATTAAATTTACAATTACCTTTACCATAGTGTCTTTTTCTTCAGTTTTGCTGACTGCAATCATAAGTGTTAATGCAACTAAAGTATTATCTGCAATTCGTTTATTACCTTGGTGATCATACAAAATTCCATTTCGTTCCATAAAATAAAGAAATAGAAAGGCGGCTATACGTTTATTTCCATCCGTAAATGAATGATTTTTTGTAATAAAATACAATAGATTAGCTGCCTTTTCTTCAATACTCGGATATAAATCAATTCCATTATAAGTCTGATAAATGGTGGCAATTGAACTTCTGAAAGATTCATCTTTCTGGTTCCCGAACAATTCGCTATTGCCATACACTTTTTTTGTCCAATTGACTTGTCTTATTGCCTCTTCGTAAGATAGTTGATACTTCTCCTTTCCCGATGTCTCCGTAATTTCAAGACTTTGGTAATCATACCTATCAAGAATATCCAACGCATACGCATAGTCGGATATAATCTTAAGCAATCCCAGGCTCTCATCATTGGTAAGTTGCTGTTGGCTAATTATATTCCCCAGGATCTTGACCGTCTGTTGCAATTCCTTCAGTTTCTGGGATTCCTGAGCCAATCGCTGTTGATTAATTGAAAATCCTTTAATTAAATAGTCTTTTAAGATCTTGTTTGCCCATATTCTAAATTGTGTACCCCGTTGCGATTTAATGCGGTAACCCACGGAGATAATGACATCAAGATTGTAAAAGTCGACTTGATAAATTTTCCCATCAGCTGCAGTTGTTGCATTTTTTGCAACAACTGAATTTCTATCAAGCTCATTTTCTTTAAATATGTTATTTATGTGCCTGGAAATTACAGATTTGTCTCTTTCGAACAATTCCGTAATTTGGTTTAATGAAAGCCAGACTGTTTCATTTTCAAGTTTTACC
>Ga0302286_10000991_pt1 | contig 21667 bp, 21 predicted proteins | sample III_Fen_E2_3_FD_198765 | JGI IMG/M metagenome (GOLD analysis project Ga0302286, IMG submission 198765) | Peat permafrost microbial communities from Stordalen Mire near Abisko, Sweden - III_Fen_E2_3 | ecosystem: Environmental > Terrestrial > Soil > Wetlands > Permafrost | place: Sweden: Abisko...
CTGTACACGATCTTTACATGTAAAGGCTAAAGTCGTGTTATTTCTGTGCAATCCGGTAAATGCTTCAAAGACTCTTCAAAGCTTGTATATGTTTGCAAGGCAGTGATGACGATGCTCAAAGGCTCACTCAGGATCTCTTGAAAGTCGATTTCATGGGATGCTTTGACTTTAAAAGCGAGTTGTTCGAGCGGTGGAGAAAACTCTGCATTAACCCCTTCTTTATTGCCTCTGGCATCAACGCGGTACCAGCCAAAGTCTTTCAGATAAATGGCATTGAGCCCATGCAACGTGTAAGGCTCACCTCCATTGCCAAAAAGGCTAAGTCTTTGGTAGCAAAAGCCTGTTGGAATGCCATTGGCGCGACACAAAGCTGCTAGAAGATGGCTTTTAGCATAGCACCATCCTGTTTGGTACCTTAAGACATCACTGGCTTTACATGTAATGATGGCATCTTTATGATCTCCCGTATGACGGATATGATCGCGTACAAAGGTAAAACAGCTTTTGGCAATCTCCACATCGCTTTTAGCATTTCCTTTTAATTCTTTTGCTTTCGCTAAAATCGAAGGATGCTCCAAATCAATGACAAATGAGCTTTGAAGGTAAGCGTTCAGTGTCTCTGTCATGAGATTCCTTTATTGATTGGCTAAAAAAGCCAGTTCAGGCGAAGTCATCGAGGGTGTGAATTCGGTAATCTCATAGGTTGCAACATCGTGAATGTAAAAAGGATCACATGCGATGACCGCTTCAATCTCTGCTCTGTTGGCGGCGAGGGCTAAGATAACCCCACCATTGCGAGGATTTTTACGTCCTGAGGCTATGAAAATACCTTTTGCATAATGCGTTTTAAGAAACTCGACATGCGCACTCAAATGTTTATCGACCTCTTCGAGTGATTTTTGATAGGTTAATGCAATAATAAACATGAAAATACCTCTTAAGTATTATAGACTTGGAGTTGTGCTTTTTTAGACAGTGAGCTAAAAACAAGATCGTACGAGTCATCGATCCACTCAAAAAGCGATGCATCGTCCACTTCACCTTCGCAAATGACCGTATTCCAATGTTTTTTGTTCATATGATACCCCGCGGTCACACTTTGGTACATTTCACGAAGCTCTCTGGCGTAGTAGGGGTCGCATTTGAGATTAATGCGAGGAGGGCGACTTGCTTCATCGATAAGCGCAAAAATCTTGTTACCCACTTTATACACCGCCATCGTTTCATCAAACGGGTACTCTTTGAGTGCGCCGATATGGCTTTGACAGTAGTTGTGGAGGATTTCAAATGTCATGATTTACACCCGCAGCTATTTTCATGGTCATTCACCATGCCACACGCTTGCATAAACGCATAAATCGTGGTTGAACCGACAAACTTGAAGCCTCGTTTTTTCAAATCTTTGGTTAAAGCATCTGAAATGGGTGACGTACATGCTGCTGTTTTATAATCGGGCACATCATTGACAATGTTTTTTCCACCCACAAAGCCCCACAAATAAGCATCAATAGAGCCAATTTCTTGAATGATAATTTGAAACAATTTGGCATTGTTGATAATGGCTTCAATTTTTGGACGACTTTTGATGACTTCGCCTTCACTTAAAATGCGTTCAACATCCATCTCACTAAAATGAGCCACTTTCTCAAGCACAAAACTGGCAAAAGCATTGCGGTAGCCATCACGTTTTTTTAAAATTGTAAGCCAACTGAGCCCTGTAGATTGGGTTTCTAAACAGAAAAGTTCAAAGAGTGCGCGATCATCGTGCAGCGGTTTTCCCCACTCTTCATCATGGTACGCCACGTAAGTAGGATCACTCAGTTTCACCCAGCCACAGCGCGAAAAATTTGTTATCATTTTCTTCTCCTCAAAGAAGTATGTGCTAAGATTGTAGCCAAATAGAGTTAACGAACAGGAAATAAAAATGTCTATCCCTGTGCTTGAGTATATTAAAAAAAATTATAAAGACCATGCGCTGAGTGTGGATAAACTCACCCTTGATGAAAAAGCTTCGCCTACTTTAGTTGGGTTTATGATAGGTGCGAATACGATCGCTAAAGCAACTATCGTTTCGTACTACCAACGCTAAAATGTAAAAAAAGCATAAAAAGGAGAAAAAAAGTCCTATTAACTTTTCATTTATCAAAGATTAACAGAGCGTTTAAACAACTACTCTATACTTTCAGTACCAAGACAATTACCTCCTTTTTGTGTATCACTTAACAACTTTAAAAAAAGCTTCCAGATTGCCCGGTCTGGGAGCTTTTTTGTTTTTTAAACTCTTTTTTCTCAATACTCTTTCTCCTCAGCTAAACTTCTCAAAGATTCAAGTGTTTAAACGATGTTGGCAGAATGAATCCGTGTGGTATAATTTCTCCATGAAAACACTTTTACTTATCCTCCTTTTTTTTACATGTAATGTTATGGCAGCGACGCTTCATCTCTCCATTTCAGCCAATCCCAGTCGTTTGAATCCTCTACTTGCCACGGATAAGACCAGCGCAGATATTGCTCAATGGATGTTTAACGGATTGATTAAATACGACAAAGATGCGAACATTGTGACTGATCTTGCTCAGAGTTACCATTTTGTCGATGACACAACGCTGATTTTTAAGCTGAGACAAGATGTATTATGGAGCGATGGCGTACCCTTTAGCGCCAAAGATGTGTTGTTTACCTATGAGACGATTACCTCGCCTAAAATCTTTACACCGTATGCTTCGAGCTTTATGCACATTTTACATGTAAAAATGTTGGATGAATTTACCGTGGAAGTAAAATACAAATATCCGTACTTTAAAGCACTTGAAGTGTGGATGATGGAGATTCTTCCCGAGCACTTGCTTAAAAATGAAGCCGATTTGATGACGAGCAAATTCAATCAAGCGCCTATTGGCACAGGACCGTATACGCTCAGTCAGTTTAATATCTCTAAAGACATCGTTTTAAGCGCAAATCCAAGCTATTTTATTCATAAACCAAATCTTGATACGATAGTGTTTCACTATCTGCCCGATCCCTCTTCTGAATTTTTGATGCTCAAATCCCATCAACTCGATGTAGGCTCGCTCTCGCCGTTGCAATTAGAGCGACAAATTGATGAGAATTTTCGCAAACATTACACGATTTATGAAGAAATTTCACACGTGTTTACGTATATGGGATTCAATCTCACGTCTGAAAAGTTTAAAGACCCACGCATTCGTGAAGCACTTTCGTTAGCGATTGATCGTCAAGAGCTTGTTGATATTCTCTATTTTGGTCATGGCAAAGTCTGCACAGGCCCTTTTTTACCTGGAACGGGCGCTTTTAATGCAACAATAAACGCACCCAAACCTGATATACAAAGAGCCAAAGCACTTTTAAAAGAGGCCGGTTACGATGAAAATAACCCCTTCGTTTTTGAACTTACCACCAGTGCCAATCGCACCACGGCTGCTCAAGTTTTGCAATACCAGCTCCAAAAAGCAGGCATTGTGATGAAACTTCGTGCTGTAGAGTGGCAAGCTTTTTTAAATACAGTGGTACTCCCTCGCAATTTTGAAGCCGTGTTAATGGCATGGTCTATGGGACTAAAACCCGATGCATACAGCATTTGGCACAGTGAATCCATTCGCAAAGGTGGGTTTAATTTTGTAGGCTATGAAAATGCTGAGGTGGATAGGTTGATTAAAGAGTCAGAGAAGATTGTGGATCAAAAAAAATTTGATGCGCTTTATCAAGAAATTTTTGCCAAAATCGTTGCCGATAATCCGTACCTTTTTTTAGTGATTCCCAATGATATTACCGTTGTCAATAAAGAGATTACTCCCGTATCAAGTTCGATCATTGGGGTGATGCATAACACAATTGATTGGATTAAACCATAAATTTAATTTTTCTTCTTTAAGAGTTATGCTATAATTCGAGTCTTCACATACAGAATGTTAGAAATATTAGTTTTAAAAGGATATGGTAATGAAAAAAACATTGTTTTCATTGGCGGCATTAGCATCTTTGGCGTTTGCAGCACCAGCTGCATACAACTACGAGGTAACACCAACAATTGGTGGTGTTCAACCAGAAGGTAATCTTGATCTTAAAAGACAGTTAACCTATGGTTTGAGATTTGGTATCAATCTTGATAACACAATCTTTGATCAATTCGAGCTTGGTTATGACAGATCAGATAATGTTGATTATAAAGCGGGAAGAACTGATAGTACAGACTTTAACCGTTACTATGGTAACTTGGTTAAAGAGTTCAAAGTCACTCCTGAGACTGCATTGTATGCATTAGTGGGTGTTGGTTATGAAGATCTTAGCAATGAGCAACTTGAAAACAGAGACAGTATGTTTGCACAATACGGCGGTGGTGTAAAATATTGGGTAACTGATAGTTTTGCTCTTAAAGCAGAAGTTCGTCATGCGATTAAATTCCATGGTGGCGATAACGAGTTATTTTATACCCTTGGCTTTACCATTCCTTTTGGCGAGAAATCTGCACCTGTTGCAGCAGCTAAACCTGAGCCAAAACCAGCTCCAGTTGTAGCAAAAGCGGCTCCAATTGATAGCGATGGTGATGGTGTGTATGACGATAAAGACAAATGTCCAAATACACCAAAAGGTACCGTTGTTGATGCCGATGGTTGTCCAAAAATCATTCGCTTAAATGTAAACTTTGCGTTTGATAAATCTGTTGTAAAACCAGAATTTATGCCTAAAATTCAAGAAGTAGCAGACTTCATGAAACAAAACCCAGGATATCGTGTTGTTCTTGAAGGTCACACAGACTCTAAAGGTAGCGATGCATATAACATGAAACTTTCTGACCAACGTGCAAAAGCAGTAGAAAGAATCATCGAAACTCTTGGTGTTCCTGCAGCTAAAGTAACTACTGAAGCTTATGGCGAGAGCAAACCTATTGCAACCAACGAGACTGAAGAAGGTCGCGCTGAAAACAGAAGAGTTGACGCACTTTTCAAAAAATAATTTAAGGTCATTGGGTACATATGGATTTTAAGTGGGCGGTAGTTGTTGATTTTGTGACCCTGTATGGGGTAAAGGTACTTGCTTCTTTATTGATTTTCTTTATCGGTAAAAAAATAGCATCTCTTTTAACAGCAGTCGTTGTTAAAGGGATGCGCAAGTCAAAAATTGATGAAACTATTACCAGCTTTTTTTCTAATGTGATTTACTTTGGTCTTTTGGTGGTGATTATCCTAGCAGCGTTAAGCAATCTAGGCATAAACACCACCTCCTTCTTAGCGGTTCTTGGAACGGCGGGCCTTGCAATTGGTCTTGCTCTTCAAGGTACTCTTTCCAATGTTGGTGCGGGTATTTTGCTCGTATTCTTCCGACCGTTTAGAATCGGTCATTCTGTGCAAGTCGCAGGGGAAAATGGTACGGTTGAGGCGTTGAATCTCTTCAGCGTTATTCTTAAAACAGCAGATAACCGACAGATTATTATTCCAAACTCTGCCGTTATTGGCAAAAATATCATCAACTTTTCTGCAAAACCAACTTCGCGTATTGATCTTATCTTTAGTATTGGCTACGAGGATGATCTTCGTCTTGCTAAAGAAACCCTCCAAGTCATTGTTGATGCCGAAGAGAAGGTTTTAAAAGATCCTGCTCCTCTTGTAGCGGTCAGTGAATTGGCCCTAACGAGTGTCAAACTCGTCGTGCGTTTTTGGGTTAAAAATGAAGATGGTGCTATGGTGAGTTTTGCAATGACTGAAAAAGTAAAATTGGCATTTGACGCAAAGAGGATCAGTATTCCTCATCCTCCTTTATCCGGAACTTCTCTAACGTAACTATTTACCAAAAACTTGTTGGATGATAGAACTCCCGCTCGCAATGGGGTTACTTCGCAATGATTTTTCTTTCTCTGCAATCATGTAAAAAAGACCATCCAGTGTTTTGCGTCCCACATAATCTTCAATGCTTTCATCGCTATTGGAAACAGAATCACCCATGCCAAATCCTTTAGCAATCGATGAGGCTTGTCCGACCATTGCATTATTGGAAAGTCCTGATGTTGCACTACTGCTACTACCTGTAAATCCTTTAAGGCTTTGATACGAACTCATCACTTTATTCTCATTTATGCTCTCTTTGACAATTGGCATAATGGCAGTAAGCAATTTGGTTCCCGCTTTGCTTTTGAAATAATCTGTAGCGGCGGTATTGCTCCCTTTGACGATCGCATTGGCATCTTCAACACTCATAGCCGAAATCGTATCACTTAAAATGGAAGCCGTTTTAGGAACCGCTTTGGTGGCTGCGGTGTTCATCGTTTTGACAAAATCATCCACATAACTTTTGCCTCCTAGTTTTTCAGCCGCAGTGGCAACAGGTTTCATGGAAGAGGGCAAGGGAATTTTAACCGCTGTGTTGTTTAAAAACCCTCCATCTTTTCCTAAAAGTGAAACTGCTTGTTGTGCGCCAAGACTCAATGCTTCTTTCACGCCAGAGCTTGCACTACTTTGGGAGGTGGAACTCGTCGTAGTGGTACTTTTGGATGGTGTAGATGATGTGTTGACAGCACTGTTAAGAACATCTTGAAAGTTCGTAGCACAAAGCATAAGGGGCGCTAAAAGTATAAGGCTTTTGCGTAACATGTATCTCCTTTTTAATGGTGTTGAAGTTATAATAATCTTTTACATGTAAAAGATTGATTAAGGGCGATAATGATGACAATTTTATTTGATTTAGATGGAACATTGATAGATTCAACCGATGCAATCATCGAAAGTTTTGGCGTTGCTTACGAGACATTTGGACGTGCCATACCTGAAGATGAACAGATTAAAAAACTCATAGGACATCCACTGGACTTGATGTTTATGATGCTTGGTATTGATGCGTTGGAAGCGAATGCTTATGTTAATGCGTATAAAGGGCATTACCGACTGATTTCTCGCAAGAAAACAACACTTTTACCTCTGGCTCTTGAAGCGATTAAATTGGCTTCAAGAATGGCAATATTGGGTATTGTGACAACGAAAACGGCACAGTATTCTGAGGAGCTTTTAGAGCATTTAGGCGTCATGCACCACTTCGATGTTTTGATTGGAAGGGAGTCTGTAACACACCCAAAACCGCATCCTGAGCCTATTCTAAAGGCATTACAAGCGCTCAATGCTGATCCTTCTCAAACATGGATGATTGGTGATACTCCGATGGATCTTATCTGTGCCAAAGAGGCAGGCGTACAGGGCATCGGTGTGCTATGTGGCTATAGTAACAAATACGAATTGCAAAAACATACCTCTTTTGTGGTTCACGATGCACTGGATGCTGTTAAAATAATTGAACGCTCTTTGTAATATTGTTATATCTTTATCATACTTTTTGACTATCATTTTGCGTAAGGCTTGGTTAAACTTTTATTAAATCATTGCTTCCGAACTTCCATTTATGAGTTATTAAGAGAAGGCTAAGTAGAATGAGAAATCATCAGAAATGAGTGGATTAATCATAATATAATTTAAGGGGAATTTAATGGCTAAAGTCATGAAAACTATGGATGGCAATGAAGCTGCAGCATACGCATCTTACGCCTTTACCGAAGTCGCTGGTATTTACCCAATTACACCTTCTTCTCCAATGGCGGATTTTACCGACATTTGGGCAAGTCAAGGCAAAAAAAACTTATTTGGTATGCCTGTTAAAGTCGTTGAGATGCAAAGTGAAGGCGGAGCCGCTGGAACAGTGCATGGTTCTCTTCAAGCAGGTGCCCTTACCACAACCTATACAGCCTCTCAAGGGTTGTTACTCAAAATCCCAAATATGTATAAAATGGCAGGTGGATTACTTCCAAGTGTTATCCATGTTGCTGCTCGTACTCTTGCTACGCATGCGCTCTCTATCTTTGGTGATCACCAAGATGTGTACGCTGCACGCCAAACAGGCTATGCAATGCTCTCTGCTGGCTCGGTTCAAGAAGTTATGGACTTAGCAGGAGTTGCTCACCTCTCAGCGATCAAAGGACGTGTTCCGTTTATGCACTTCTTTGATGGGTTTAGAACGTCACACGAAATTCAAAAAATTGAAGTGATGGACTATGCTGTTTTTGATAGACTTCTCGATAAAGAAGCCGTTCAGCGTTTCCGTGATGAAGCCCTCAACCCTGAGTCTCCAAAAACCAGAGGAACAGCACAAAACGATGACATTTATTTCCAAGGTAGAGAAGCTCAAAATAAATTTTACGATGCATTACCCGATATCGTAGCGCACTACATGGCTGAAATTTCCAAAGTGACAGGACGTGATTATAAACCTTTCACTTATTATGGTGCTAAAGATGCGGATCGTATCGTTGTCGCAATGGGTTCAGCAACGGAATGTTTAAAAGAGACGATTGATTATTTAATGAGTAAAGGTGAGAAAGTGGGTCTCGTTACGCCACATCTTTACCGACCATTTAGTATCAAATACTTGATGGATGTTATGCCAGAATCTGTTAAAAAAATCTCTGTTCTTGATCGTACCAAAGAGGCAGGTTCTATTGGCGAGCCATTGTATCTTGATATGAGAGCAGCATTTTACGGACATAAAAACGCGCCTATTATTGTAGGTGGACGTTATGGTCTCTCTTCAAAAGACGTTGATCCTGCCCAAATGTTGGCTGTGTTTGAAAACCTCAAATTGGATGAGCCTAAAAATGACTTTACCATCGGTATCGTTGATGACGTGACGTTTAAATCACTGGAAGTCAAAGAAAAAATGAGTTTGGGTGAGCCTGAGACGAAAGAGTGCCTCTTTTACGGATTGGGTGCAGATGGTACGGTTGGTGCAAACAAAAGTTCGATTAAAATTATCGGTGATGAGACAGACATGTATGCGCAAGCATACTTTGCGTATGACTCTAAAAAATCAGGTGGTTTTACGCGTTCACACTTACGTTTTGGAAAACATCCGATTCGTTCAACCTACCTTGTTTCAAACCCACACTTTGTCGCCTGTTCTGTAGCAGCATACCTTGAGTTATACGATGTTATTGATGGTATCAGAGAAAATGGTACGTTCCTTCTAAACTCAATCTGGGATGCTGATGAAACCATTAAACGAATTCCGAATAAAGTCAAACGTATTTTAGCGACGAAAAACGTTAAATTTTACATCATTAATGCAACCAAACTAGCACGTGATATTGGTTTGGGCAATCGAAGTAACACGATTATGCAATCCGCCTTTTTCAAACTTGCCGAGATCATTGATTTTGAAGCAGCACAATCCTTTATGAAAAAACAAGCGTACAAATCGTACCACAAAAAAGGTGAGCAGATTGTCGAGCTAAACTACAAAGCGATTGATGTTGGTGCAAATGGTTTGATTAAAGTTGAAGTTGATCCATTATGGGCAAACCTCAAAGATGAAGTCAAATCACAAGAGATGGTGATGTACAAAGGTACTCCATTTGTTGAAGCGATTGTCAAACCTGTCAATGCGGCACGTGGCGATTCCTTGCCTGTCTCTGCCTTTAAGGGTTATGAAGATGGTACGTTTGAACATGGAACCACAGAATATGAAAAACGTGGTGTTGGTGTTATGGTTCCAAAATGGATCGAAGAGAATTGTATCCAATGTAACCAATGTGCCTTTGTTTGTCCTCACGCGGTCATCAGACCATTCTTAATCAACGACGCGGAGCTTGCAGCTGCGCCAGAAGGCGTTAAAACACATGCACTTGAAGCCAAAGGTAAAGAGCTTAAAGGGTTAAAATACAAAATCCAAGTCTCTTCACTTGATTGTACAGGCTGTGATCTTTGTGCCGAAGCATGTCCAACTAAAGAGAAATCGTTGGTAATGGTTCCATTGCAAGAGAGTATTGAAGCGGGTGAGCAAGTTAATGCTGACTACCTCTTCAAAAAAGTAACCTATAAAGATGATATTCTCTCTAAAAGTACGGTTAAGGGTGCTCAATTTGCACAACCACTTTTTGAATTTCATGGAGCATGCCCAGGTTGTGGAGAGACGCCTTATATCACACTCGCAACCAGACTTTTTGGTGATAGTATGATGATCGCGAATGCAACAGGTTGTTCATCTATCTACGGTGGTTCTGCTCCTTCAACGCCTTACCGCAAAAATGCTGAAGGACATGGTCCAGCATGGGGTAACTCACTCTTTGAGGACAATGCAGAGTTTGGTCTAGGTATGCATGTTGCGACTGAAACAATGCGTCATAGAATTCACTCTGTGATGGATGATGCGATTAAGACAGCACCTAACGCGATTGCAGCACTTTATAAAGACTGGATTGAGTTTAGAGATGACAGAGTTAAAAGTACTGAGATTCGTAACTTACTCGTTCCTCTTTTACAAGCCAATCCAACAGCAGCAGGAGCAGACGTTATTTTAAGCCTTAAACAGTATATTTCTAAAAAATCACAATGGATTTTCGGTGGAGATGGCTGGGCTTATGACATTGGTTACGGCGGATTGGATCATGTTATTGCCAGTGGCGAAGATGTGAACATTTTGGTTCTTGATACCGAGGTTTACTCCAACACTGGCGGTCAAAGTTCAAAATCTTCTCGTGCGGGTTCTATCGCTCAATTTACAGCGGCTGGAAAACCAAGTCAGAAAAAAGACCTTGGCTACATCGCGATGACCTATGGTAATGTTTTTGTGGCACAGATCAACTCTAACGCCTCTGCGGCACAAACGATCAAAGCATTTGAAGCGGCCGAAGCGTATCCTGGTGTTTCACTCATTATCGCGTATTCTCCATGTATTGCACATGGTATTAAAGGCGGTCTTGGAAAATCTGGTAACCAAGGTGAGCTTGCAACCAAATGTGGTTACTGGCCAATTTATACGTATGACCCACGTTTAGAAGCAGAAGGTAAAAACCCAGTTAAAATTACAGGAAAAGAGCCTGATTGGGCATTGTACGATGATTTCTTGATGAACGAAGTACGTTATGCATCACTTAAAAAGTCAAATCCTGAACATGCGCAAGCACTGTTCGAGCATAATAAAAAAGATGCACAACGCAGATGGAGACAACTCAACCGTCTAGCGAGTGCGGATTTCTCCAATGAGGTTGAAGAGGTTAAAGAGGGCGAATAATCCCTCTTTACATGTAAAAGGCGCGAAAGAGATTTCGCGCCTTTTTTTTTAGTTTTGAAGCTCTGCTTCTACCTGCTCGTTTGATTTTACCACATCACCACTTCCATGAATGATATGAGGAATACAGCTCGTACAGACATGAATCTCCTCGCCATTTTTAACCGCTTGAATAAAAACCGCACCACTACTCTCTTCACTGGTTCGTAAACAGACGTTACAGACGTGCATTGCATTGATTTGCATCTAAAGCTCCTTGTTGAATTTGACGTATTATAGTCAAAAAGAAGTCTGAAAAGATTGAGCAAGATCAAGGGCTACATGTAAAAGAATTTTTCAGTACGACTATAAAAATAGCGCCACACTCATCATGGCATCAATGCCAATATCCACAGGCTCTTTGCCAATTTGGCTGGCACTGTTTTTCACATGAAAAATCATTTGGCTAAAGAGGGTTTCAAAATTGAAATTGGAAGGGTCTAAAATGCTCTCTTTGTGTGCTTGAATGCTTGGAAGCGTTTGAAGCATCTCCCATGAAGGCGCTAAGCCAGCGTTAAGTCTGTTTTGAAGCTCAACTTGCCAGTTATTTTGCCAGGTGAGAAAAAAGTATTTGCCGCTCGTGTCTTTGCCCGTTTTGACTTTCCATTTGACCACTTCAAGGTAGTAGTAGAGCTTTTTAAAGGAGGCTTCATCGTAGCTCAGCGCGGTGATTTGATGCCCATCTCCCATCTTGTAACTCTCCCAAATGAGTTTATAAAGCCCTAGAATCAAAAAATCGTTACGCTCAGGGATGGTGACATTTTTATCAAAAGCCAGTCTTAAATAATCATCATACGTTTGCAAATAAACGCCATTATAGTTGATGCGAATGCTGTTTTGAGAATTTCGCATATCGTTTAAAATACTGGGTTTATTCTCTTTGCTAAAGCCTTTTGGATTGCGAAGATCAAGCTTGTCTTTGTAAACGATCAACTCTTCAATGATCTTTTTATAATCGTAATGTAACGACGTTGCACCGTGTGTTTGCAAGACTTCACTCGCACGTTCCTGACTGGTGGTTGCACAACCGCAGAAGAGAAAAAGAGCCAGCAGACAGAGTCTAATCATCCAGTATGTCCTTTCCTTTTTTCATCTGTTTTTTAAGAATTTTGATGCTATCGTGTATCGCTTCTCGTTTAATCAAATCGGTCTCATTTTTAAGCTCTTGTTTAAGAAGAATGTGTCTGAGTTTGAGTTTTTTCAAAAGTTCTTTAATCGCTTTTTTCTTTGTCGCTTCTCCATCTTCTGGAGTCAAACCAAATAACGCTTTCACGTTTTGGATAAATTTTAAGCCATTCATAGAGTACTCCTTTGGCTTGAGGCATGTGTAAGATCACTGACTTCGGCTTCATTTAAGATCAACGCTTCACTGCTCTCTTCTACGTGGGTACTTGAATGCATAAAAAGAATGTGCGCTACTTTTGAAAGCTCGGAAGCAATTGTGTAAGCATAGCTCGTGTCATTCATCAAAGAGGTTGCCATCGTGTAGGTAATTTTGTTGGTACGGATGAGATTGTCCAGTGATTTGTTGGCCGCAATGTCATAGTTTTGTGCATCAAGTTTGAGCTTGCTTAAGAGCAAAACGGCGACATCCTCTTCGGTCGTATTGAAGATCATCTGCATGGTTCGTAGGTGTTTGATGAGGTTTTTGCGAATATGATTGTATTCACTTTTGATGTATTCATTGTCTGATTCAAGGTAACGAAGCATGTTTTTTTGCATATGTTTTGCCGCTTTAAACGCTTCAACAATGCCAATCGAGGCATTTTTAATCGGAACAAATTGATGATCGCTGATCTCTGAAAATTTGCCTTGCGCCACAATAGCGAAGTTAATAATCTTGCCATAAATCTCTTTAATGCGCCTCTCATAATAGTCATCCATATTTACATGTAACGCATAATTTCGAAGCTTAATGATGTCTTCTGCTTCCATGCCTGAGCTAATATCTTCTTTGGTGACGCTAAGGCCTTGCGCGATGATATCAAAGACATTTGTGTAGAGATGTTTGGTCTCTTTAAACAGAGTCTCTTGCGCCGTATCTGGAAAATCTAATGCCACATCGTTGATAAATAAAACATCATCAATGGCATTTTCCGCCGTCACTTTTGGTTTGAAAATATGGTTAACGACTTTGACCAACCCATGCACCAAAGGAGCAAACAGCACGACACACAGGAGGTTAAAATAGGTGTGATAGAGCGCTAATTTAAGGGCGTATTCCTCTTGGGGTATGCCAAAAAAAGGAGCAGTATAATCAATAAAGGTAATCCATTGTGGTACAAATCCAATGACCGTTAAGCCTGTGAGGCTGTTAATCATAAAATGAGCCGTTGCAAGTTTTTTGCCTTCATACCCCGCACCAAGTGCTCCTAAAATGGCGGTGATGGTTGTTCCGATATTGGCTCCAATGGTCAGCGCAATAGCGTTTTCATACGTAATCTGTGAAGCAGAAAGTGCGGTTAAAATCAAAACCAACGAGGCGTGAGAAGACTGCATAATGATGGTCATGCCTGCCCCTATGAGCGCAAAAAGGATGATGCCCATAAAGCCATCCGCTGCGTATTGGGTGAGATCAACGCTCTCTTTAAATGCGTCAAATCCCTCTTTCATGTAAGCAATGCCTAAAAAAGAGAAGCCAAGACCTGCGAGCGCGTATCCAATGCCTTTTAAACGTTTGTTCTCTTGAAAAATGAACAGCATGCCAAAAACAAGCATCGGAAGTGCGTAGGTGGCAATGCTGATTTTAAGCCCAAGCCCTGCAATAAGCCACGCTCCTGTGGTCGTACCGATATTTCCCCCAAGAATGATGCCAATGCCTTGTGCCAGCTCAATGAGTCCCGCACTGATAAAAGAGATGGCAATCACCGCGGCTAAACCACTGGATTGCATCAGTACCGTGATGACGGCGCCAAAGAGAATACTTTTGTAAAGATGATTGGTGATTTTTTTGAGAAATTTATCGAGCAGTCCCCCGATAAAAAAACGAAATCCCTCTTCGAGGCTTTTCATCCCAAAGAGGAAAATGGCCACGCCTGCGGAGATATTCAATAGGTTTTTACTTTGAAAGAATGCATAAGAAAGCGCGATAATGCTTATAAAAAGGAGCAAGCGTTTCAAAGGTTTTCCTTTACATGTAAAGTATTTGAAGGGCAAATTATTGTACACTTTTTTACAGAAAATAACATAGACTTTTTGGATAATCCATTAAAAAAAGAGTATTGCTTATAGCCCATCACTTTTTGAAACTAAAAACGTCGCCATAGCTTTGGCTATGACTCAATTTTGAGTTTCAAAAATTAACGCACTCTAAACAAACTCTTTATCTTTTTAAGGATTATCCAAAAAGTCTGCTAAAAAAAGGATTTTAAATGCCATTACTCGATAGTTTTTGTGTAGATCACGTCAAAATGCCAGCCCCTGCGGTTAGAGTTGCTAAAACGATGAAAACACCTCACGGAGATGAGATCACTGTGTTTGATCTTCGCTTTTGTAAACCCAACCACGCTATTTTGCCAGAACGCGGCATTCATACGCTAGAGCATCTTTTTGCAGGCTTTATGCGCAACCATCTGAATGGAAACGGCGTTGAGATTATCGACATTTCACCGATGGGGTGTCGCACCGGTTTTTACATGAGTTTGATCGGTACACCAGAGCCCACACGTGTCGTCAATGCATGGAAAGCGGCGATGCAAGACATCTTACATGTAAAGAGTGAAAATGACATTCCTGAGCTTAACATTTACCAATGTGGAACGTATAAAATGCACTCGTTGGATGAGGCGCATGAAATTGCTTCCACCATTTTAAGTTCTGACATTGGGGTGATGAATAACGAAGCACTTAAGCTCGATACTTCAAAACTATAAGAGCGTTTTTAACGCAAAGCTTTAAAAACTACGTTAACACTGGGTTTTCCTTGTCGGAAAGCCCTCTCCTCTTTGATGCTCTCCTCAATTTTAACACGCGCATAAGAACCTTTTTTATATTATTAGTGTCTTTTTTTAAAGAAAGTATTAGTTTAGGTACACACATTTTAAGTAAGGAAGGTTTTTATGGAGCGTTTAATCGCAAGGTACAAAGAGGGCAATCTGATTGTTCTTATTCTTATGGGTATGGTGGCGGGCGTTGTTATCGCTCTGATTTCTCCAACAGCGGCAACGGCTGTTTCAATTTTAGGAAAACTGTTTGTTGGAGCGCTTAAAGCGGTTGCTCCTGTTCTTGTTTTGGTTCTCGTTTCAACGGCGATTGCTACCAAAGAGGTGGGGGTACAAACCAATATTAAGCCTATTATTACCCTTTATATTATTGGTACATTTTTATCTGCACTGGTGGCTGTTATCGTCAGTTTTGCATTCCCCATCACCTTGGTACTTGCCAGTGGAGCGGATGCTGGTTTAACACCTCCTCAAAGCATCATCGCGGTTGTCAAAGGCTTTTTGGTCAGTATGGTTGACAATCCTATTAATGCGCTGGCAAAAGGTAATTACATAGGCGTGTTAACATGGGCAGTTGCAGCAGGCATAGTGCTTCATCACAGTAGCCATACCACCAAACAAATGATGAAAGATGTGAGTGACGCGATGACTAAAATTGTTCAAGGGGTCATTCGCTTAGCGCCTTTTGGTATTATGGGCTTGGTCGCTGAAACTTTTAGCGAAACAGGCTTTACAGCACTTCTTGGGTATGGAAAACTTCTTATAGTTCTTGTTGGAACAATGCTTTTTGTTGCTCTTGTGCTTAATCCAATCATTGTTTATTTCAAAACGAAACGCAATCCGTATCCGCTTATTTTTATGTGTTTAAAAGAGAGTGGGGTGACCGCATTTTTTACCCGTAGTTCAGCGGCAAATATCCCTGTGAATATGGCCTTATGTAAACGACTTGGACTGCATGAAGATACGTATTCTATCTCTATTCCTTTAGGTGCAACCGCCAATATGGCAGGCGCTGCGGTGACAATTACGGTTTTAACCCTTGCCACGGTTCATACGTTGGGAATCGTTGTTGATATTCCAACCGCATTGTTATTAAGTGTCGTTGCGAGTATCGCAGCAGCGGGTGTTTCAGGCGTTGCGGGTGGGTCACTGTTATTGATTCCTCTGGCTTGCGGTCTTTTTGGCATTAATGATGAGATTGCAATGCAAGTTGTCGCTATCGGTTTTCTCATTGGGGTTGTTCAAGACTCTACAGAAACAGCGCTGAACAGCTCAACCGATGTTGTCTTTACCGCAGCGTGTTCAGACGATCCGATACAGTTATAATCGTTACATGTAAAACGATTTGGTATTAATTGGAGGCAAAATACTCCAATTTTTTGCCAAATCCCAATGTATTGTCGGTAAATTTGAGATAGGTTATTGTGATGCTCCACATAACGGGGTTCATTGCAATAGCATAAGGAAAGCATTTTAAATAGGCTTTTCTTTCGCTCTCACTCGCTTCTTTATACGCTCCTGTAAACTGTACTCCTTGAATTTTCCCCACGATTTTGGTTTCCAATGCCACCGTTCCTGCTACGTTCGAGTTTGCACGTGCTTCATGTCCGTGCCTTGTTTTCGCATCTGTAGCGATTACAAACGTGGCAGATTCTTTGATGAACGCATAAAAACAGCTGGCACAGTAAGGAATATTCTCTTTACATGTCGCAAGAGTGAGCAGATGATGTTGGGTTAAAAATGTACTAATGGCAGGCTCTAACATAGGTATCCTTTGGAAAAAAGTATAACATATTTTTTTCATCTGGTTAAATTTTGAAAAGATTAAAATAGTTTAAATTACGACAAAGGAGTTTATGATGCGTTTTATACTTGCTTTCACACTCTTTATGGGTTTTCTTTGGGCTGAAAATCCAGTTTCCTTGCAGTTTACAGGGGTTAGAACAACGCATACAATGAGCGATGGGCGTGTCAAAGAGGCCTTCATTGAGCGCCATACACCTATTACATGTAAGGACGTTGGTATTAATACAGAGGATGTTTTTAGCGGTGATTATGCTGGAGCGAATATTCCTAAAATGTGTCAAAAAAGCTTTGTGACGACGGTGGGGAAGATTCAGCCGATGAATATTGCTGCGGGTATCATCACCGTGGGTGAAATCGAAGTGCTTGATTTTATTAAAAACAGACTCAATGTCAATCCTGCGGCTTACATTTTAGTCGACGCACGCAAACGAGATTGGTATGAGCAGATGACGATTCCTAGCAGTGTCAATATTCCGTTTGATGAGGTCGAGTATGATGAGGCAATGCCTGAAGATTTTGAGCGTGTGGAGACGTTACTTGGCTTTAAAAAAGTGGGCGAAACGTATGATTTTAGCCACGCCAAAACAGTGCTTTTCTTTTGCAACGGCCCTTGGTGCGCACAGTCTAGTATTGCGATTGCAAAGCTCATGAAAATAGGCTACCCTAAAGAGAAAATCCTCTGGTATCGCGGTGGTTTACAAGACTGGTTAGCGGTGGGACTCAGTGTTATTGTTCCCAAATAAACTTTACATGTAAGATTATGAGAGAGGTTCGTTAAGGTCATCGGGCGTGACACAGATACTTTTACGCCACCTCTCGATTTTAAGATCATTCTCTAAAATATGCTCCACAAGCCACTTTTTCGCGATCATTTTCATACTCTTTTGAAGTTCGACAATCCCTTTTTTCTCTCTGAGAATTTTGGTCATTCCTTCAATGATACTCTCATGGAATTTTTTGTGTTTTTCCAAAAGAGGGTAATCAAGACTTTTCATATAGGCTTCTTCTTCTTTAAAATGCTTTGCCATGTAGTCAAAGAATTCTTTAAACAATTTTCCAAGTTCTGCTTTGTCTGCGCTGTTAGGGTCAAGCGCTTGAACAGCGTTTGCAAGATCAAAAAGTTCTTGATGTTGTTGATCTAAAAGTGCATGATGCAGACTAAATTTTTCTTCCCATTCTATAAACACTGATTATCCTCATATTATTTTTATGCTATTTTAGCACGCTTTGAGAGCATTTGAAAGGTTTTGAGCAAGATTTTGTTAACATAAGCGCTGTAAAATACTTCTTAATTATATATAAGGAAATTGAATGATCATTAAACTACTCCAATCACTTCTATTAACACTTCCTCTTTTCTGGCTTGGTTGCTCTAACAATGAGATGAAAGGCAGACCGCCCATGCAAGCAGAAGTGGGTGTTTATACCTTAAGTGCGCAAAGTGTCACGCTCACCCGTGAGCTTGCAGGTCGCACCAAAGCGACACTAAGCTCTGAAATTCGCCCGCAAGTGGGAGGAATTATTCAAGCACGACTGTTTGAAGAGGGCTCTTTGGTGAAAAAAGGTGCGGTGCTTTATCAAATTGAGCCTTCTAGCTATCAAGCGGCGTATGATGAAGCGAAGGCGGCACTTAAAAATGCGGAAGCAACGCTTGAATCCACCCGTCTTAAAAGTGAGCGCTACGCAGACCTTGTCAAAATGGATGGTGTCTCCAAACAAGATGCTGAAGATGTGAAAGCATCGTATTTGCAAGCAGTAGCAAGCGTAGAAGAAAAAACGGCTGCGTTACAAAGTGCGCGCATTAATTTAGACTATACCAAAATTAAAGCACCCATTAGCGGACGCATTGGAACATCCAGTGTGAGTGTGGGAGCTTTAGTGAGTGCAAGTCAAACGAACGCACTTGCTACCATTCGTACCCTTGATCCTATCTATGTTGATCTGACCCAATCGAGCACTCAATTGTTAAAACTTCGCGCTCTTTTAGCACAGCAAGGTGTTAAACAAGGGAGCACAACGATGTCCTTGAAGTTGGAAGATGGTTCACGTTATTCTCACAACGGAGAGCTTCAGTTTCAAGAAATAGCCGTAGATGAAAGTACAGGTTCTGTCACCCTTCGAGCAACATTTCCCAATCCTGAAGGACTTTTACTTCCGGGAATGTATGTAAGAGGCGTGTTAGATGAAGCCATCAATCAAACAGCAATTTTAGTCCCGCAACAAGGCATACAACGTGACCCAAAAGGCAATGCAACGGCACAAATTGTCACCAGTGAGAATAAAGTCGAAACACGCATTGTGCTCACAGACCGCGCTATGGGCGATAAATGGTTGGTGAGCAGTGGTTTAAATGCAGGAGATCGTGTGATTGTTGAAGGAACCAATAAGGCACGCATTGGCGACAGTGTCAAAGTGGTGGATGTCACCGAAACATTAGGAAAAGCGAAATGATCGCTCACTTTTTTATCCATCGTCCCATCTTTGCATGGGTCATTTCCATTGTCATTATGCTTGCAGGTCTTGGTTCTATTTTTTCACTTCCTGTTGCGCAATATCCAGACGTGGCACCGCCGACCATTCGTATTGATACTACGTATACAGGAGCTTCTGCTCAAACGGTTGAAAATAGCGTTATTCAAATTATTGAGCAACAGCTCACAGGACTTGATGGGCTCTTGTATTTTTCTTCCACCAGTAGCTCTTCAGGATCTGCGCGTGTTGATGTAACGTTTAATAAAGGAACCGATGCTGATACGGCGCAAGTGCAAGTGCAGAACAAAGTGTCACAAATCACGACACGTCTTCCTAAATCGGTTCAAACGGAAGGTGTGCGCGTGACGAAGGCACAAAATGACTTTTTGATGATTGTTGCCTTATACGATGTCACCGATACAAAAATGTCTGTGGACGTTGCCGATTATTTACTCAGCAATCTTCAAGACCCCATTGCCCGTTTAGAAGGTGTTGGTACCGTACAAGTCTTTGGCGGTCAGTATGCGATGCGCATTTGGCTTGACCCCACAAAATTGGCTTCGTACAATTTGATGCCCTCCGATATCAGTAGTGCCATTACGGCTCAAAATGTGCAAGTCTCCGCTGGTAGCATCGGTGCCCTTCCTGCCTCTACAGAGCAACAACTTAACGCTACGGTTACGGCAAAATCGCAATTACAAACGCCCGAAGAGTTTAAAAATATTATCATTAAACATGATAGCAGTGGCGCGGTAGTTCTTTTAAGCGATGTTGCGAAGGTAGAACTTGGCAGCGAGAGTTATGGATCTGTAACGAGGCTCAATGGTCATCCAGCTTCTGGTGTTGCTGTTATGCTAGCACCGGGGGCAAATGCACTCTCTACGGCAAATCGGGTTAAAGCGACGATTGCAAAGATGGAGTCAACGTTCCCTGAAGGATATAAAGTTGCTTATCCAAGGGACAGTACGAAATTTATTCGTATTTCCATCGAAGAGGTTGTAAAAACACTTTTTGAAGCGATTTTACTGGTTATTGTTGTTATGTTTATCTTCTTACAAAATTGGCGAGCAACCTTGATTCCTGCCATTGCCGTTCCAGTTGTTCTTTTGGGAACGTTTGGTATTTTAGAGGTTTTTGGTTACTCCATCAATACCTTAACCATGTTTGGTATGGTGCTCTCCATCGGTCTTTTAGTCGATGATGCGATTGTCGTCGTCGAAAACGTGGAGCGCAATATGCGTGAAGAGAAGCTCCCTCCGGTGGAAGCGACAGAAAAATCGATGAAAGAGATTACCAGTGCGTTGATTGGTATTGCAACGGTGCTCTCGGCTGTTTTCTTACCAATGGCATTTTTTGGAGGATCAACGGGCGTTATTTATCGTCAATTTTCCATTACGATTGTCTCTTCAATGCTTCTCTCTGTGATTGTTGCGTTGAGTTTGACACCAGCACTGTGTGCTTCCTTATTAAAACCCCATGAGCAGACACACAGCCATGGCTTTTTTGGCTGGTTTAATAAAACCTTTGAGGCGATTATTGAACGGTATAAAAGACATGTAAGCTCCGTCATAACGACACCCATACTCTGGATGTTACTTTATGCCATTATTGCTTCGGTGATGACTCTTTTGATTTTGCGCTTGCCTACAGGCTTTTTACCCAATGAAGATCAAGGCGATAGCATGGTGCAATTTAGTCTGCCAGAGGGGGCTACCTTTAACCGCAGTGATGCCGTCGCTCGTGAAATTGAACACTACTTCTTAACGGAAGAGTCCAATAACACCGAAGCCATTTTTACCATTTCAGGATTTAGTTTTAGCGGAAGCGGTCAAAATGCAGGTATGGCGTTTGTGGCACTCCAAGATTGGGATCAGCGAAAAGGGGTTGATAACCAGTCCGATATGATTTCAAGACGTGCGACAATGAAACTCTCTCGTGTGCGTGATGCCCAAATCTTTTCAATCAATCCTCCTGCTATTCAAGGATTGGGTCAAAGCAATGGCTTTGATTTTCAGCTCCAAGCACTTGCCGGTACCGATCGTGATGACCTCAAAAAATTACGCGATACGTTGCTCGCAAATGTGCAAAGCGATCCAACCTTTACCTCTGTTCGTTTGGGAAGTATGGGCGATACACCCCAATTACATGTAAACATTGATGAAGCCAAAGCGGTTGCGCTTGGACTGTCCTTATCCGACATTGATGACACGCTTAATTACGCGTGGGCAGGTGTTTATGTCAATGATTTTGTGGATCGTGGACGAATTAAAAAAGTCTATCTTCAAGGCGAGGCTCCATATCGCTCCAAGCCAGAAGATTTGGATCAGTGGTATATTAAAAGCAGCAGT
>Ga0302286_10000993_pt1 | contig 21633 bp, 18 predicted proteins | sample III_Fen_E2_3_FD_198765 | JGI IMG/M metagenome (GOLD analysis project Ga0302286, IMG submission 198765) | Peat permafrost microbial communities from Stordalen Mire near Abisko, Sweden - III_Fen_E2_3 | ecosystem: Environmental > Terrestrial > Soil > Wetlands > Permafrost | place: Sweden: Abisko...
CATTACTTGAATTTTTACTAAAAAGTGATCCGAATATATTTTTACTGCTGGCCTGGCCTACACTAAAGTTAATCATATCAATCTCAGGATATTTCTTTTCCCATTGTGTGTATAGGTTTTGACAAACAGCTTTTGTTATTTCCATCCTTGTCCCGACAGGCATTTCAATCGTAGCAGAAATCACACCACTATCCTGGGCCGGGAAATTTTCAGTACCCACCCAACCTACTGCCAGTGGGATAATACTGATAAAGAAGAACACTGAAGCGGAGGCCAATATTGTTTTTTTATGACGAACTGCCCAATTCACCAACTTAGCATATTTCTCATCTAACTTATCCAGAAAGCGTTCAATGGGTCCATAAACCAAATTAAATCCTTTGCTGCGTTTTGGATCCATACGTAATAACTGAGAAGCAAGCATTGGAGTCAGGGTCAATGCACAAACCATCGAAACGGTAATAATAATAGTTACCATCCATCCAAGTTGTGAAAACATAACACCTGCCATTCCCGAAACCATGGTTAGGGGTAAGAATACAGCAATAATAGTAAGCGTAGAAGCAACTATTGAAAGTCCAACCTCATTAGTACCGTTCACAGCAGCAGTCTTTGGCCTACTGCCACGTTCAATATGAGTAGTTATATTTTCCAGTACCACAATGGCATCATCCACTACTAAGCCTATGGCAAGCGACAATGAACTAAGTGAAATAATGTTCAGGGTACCACCCGTAAGAGCCAGGTATATAAAAGCCGCTATTAACGATATTGGAATTGTCAGGATAATAATTACCGTTGCACGCCAGCGACCCAGGAAGAACAACACCACAATCATTACAAATATGAGTGCATAAATTACCGTTTCAGCTAAACTATAAATTGTGCGAATAATATTATCTGATGTATCGCCGATAACACTAAGTTTCACATCCGAAGGAAGACTCTTCTTTATCTGAGGCAACATCTTCAGTACTTCTTTGGCGATCTGAACCGTATTGGCTCCTGATTGTTTTTGGACAATGATAGCCGCACCCTGGACACCATTGGTATAACTTTCCTGCATGCGTTCTTCATGTTTGTCACTGATCACAGCCACATCCGAAAGCTTCACTGTTTTACCATTAAAATTGCCTACGACAATATTATTCATTTCCGACGGATCTTTAAACTCACCCTGAACCCGCAAGGCATAGGTATCACTACCCACATCCATCGACCCGGCAGGAGTATTCACGTTCTCCATACGAATAAACTGGGATAGGGCTTCGATAGTCAAGTGATATGCTTCCATTTTGACAGGATCTACATAAACCTGGATTTCACGCTGTGGAGCACCACTAATTGAGACTGATCCTACTCCATTAATACGAGCCAATGGATTTGAGACTTTGGTATCCAATATTTTGTAAAGTGCGGGTAAGCTCTGATTTGCAGTAGCTGAAAGCATAATAACAGGAATCATATCCGTACTAAGCTTGAAGATAATTGGATTTCCTGCACCGGCTGGCATGTATGACTTTACCAGATCGAGCTTATTCCGGATATCATTCGTCACGACATTCAGATCCAATCCATATTCAAATTCCATCGTTATGATGGAACGGTTTTCTTTAGAAGTAGAACTTATATTTTTCAGGTTTGAAACTGCATTCAAAGAACTCTCAAGCGGGCGCGTTACATTTGTTTCAACATCGGAGGCACTAGCACCATCATATGTCGTCATGACCATGATCGTGTTAGTCTCTATTTTGGGCAACAAATCAATCGGTAATTTATTGTAAGAGAATAGACCCAGAATGACCACTGCGATAAAAATTATCGAAGTCATTACTGGCTTTCTCACCGAACTTTCGTATAAACTCATATCAACTTATTTACAATTTATTTATTTACAATTTACTATTTGTGCTAACCACAATTACAGAATTAACTTAATCAACTCAAATAATTCAATTACCTTACTTCACTAATTTAGCACTGGCTCCATCCACTAATTTTGACTGACCTGCAACAACAACCTGATCACCTGCCGAGATTCCGGATATAATTTCATAGTCACTGTCGACACGACGGCCAATTTCTATCGGTTTATATTTCACCTTCCCGTTGTTATAAACATAAACGTAACGTGCTCCTGAACCTGACTGTTTAATGACAGATTGATCAGGCACTAGGATACGTTTCACTTTTCCGAATTCAAGTGTAACCCGGGCAAACATTCCTGGGCGAATCTTATTATTATTGTTATTCAATCGAATCTCCACCGGGAAGGTGCGTGATGATTCATCAATAGTCGGATAAATAAGACTCACTTTCCCCTGAAATTTAGTTCCCTGGAAAATATCGAACTTCACATCAATAGACATCCCCAATTTCACTTGTGAATAATTTGATTCTGACACATTGATCAATATCTTGACAGGGTTTATGCTCATAACTACAAGAACCGGTTTTTGGCCTGAATACATATCTCCGTTATAATAATTACGTTCAGTAACCACCCCGCCTATAGGGCTTAACAAGAAAGTGTTTTCAGACATATTTTTCAAATTTGTATGAGCAATGTCCAGTTGAAGTTTTGCATTATCCAGTTCCTGTTGCGAGGCACCCCCGACGTTGAACAATTCCTGCGTACGTTTATAACTACGCTTTACATTTTCAATTTGGGATTCAAGGTTTGAAAGATTAGCCACATCCATTTGTACCAACTTTTGACCTTTTGAAACATGTTGACCAACTTCAACCATGATATGACGGATACGTCCTGGAGCCGATGGAGCAATGCTGTTCTTATCCTGTGGTTCAACAGTTGCAGTGATTTCATTACTTTGTTCAACAATCTTCTCAATTGCTTCCTGAATTCGTACATTGGGGACTTCAGCTGCAATAGCTTCTTTATTTGCATTTTTCTTGCAAGAGCTCAATCCTAAAGCAAATGCACAAACTATAATACCTATTAGTTTAATCCTTTTCATTTGTATAAATTTAGTTTATATAGTGATTGATTTTATTATTTTTATTTTACTATTGATTCGTTTCCAAATAATTTATCTAAATCCGATTTTGCAGATAAATAGTCATAAATCGACTGGTTATACGATAAGCCTGCCTGAATATATGCTAACTCTGAATTTGTAATATCCAGGAATGTTCCGGCCCCCACATCATACCGGGTTTTAGAAATTGTCATTGCCTTTTCAGCCTGACTCATCGCTTTCTTATCTGATTCGATCTTGGCAATGGCTTTTTTGATATTGTCCAGCGATGTAATCATTTGCAATTCAACACTCTTCTTTAAATTTTCGCGTTGATCTTTTAATTCTTCCTGCTGAATCTTAATTTGTTGATATTTATAATGTCTGGTACCTCCCTGAAAAATAGGTATAGACAACGAAACGCCCAGCATACTTGCCGGGAAAGTTGTATAATCAGAGAGTTTGTCGGCATCGTTTCCCATAGAATTGTAGGAATAATTCAGACTGGCCCCAAGAGTAGGATACCATGAAGTTTTCTGAATCTGAAGCGTTTGGTCTAACTGTTTTGATTTAATATCAAATTGTTTCAATTCTGTATTTGACTTTAATGCAACAGTATCCAGATTCAGTACATCTCCATACATGATTTGTTCAAAATCTGATAGTTTGCCTTCTACCTTTATTTCAGAAAACATGTTCAGGCCCATCAACATCTTTAATTGTTGCTTGCTCAGGTTAACCGCACTTTGAGCTGATACTATGTTTGACTGGGCATTACGCGACTGTACATCAGCCCGAATCCATTCATATTCAGAGACTACTCCTTGCTTGTATTTATCTGATATCACCCGGGTATTTTCGGCTGTATTGTGATAACTCTTTACAAAAACATCATACGAGTCTTGCATCAAGAGTAAGGTATAATACGCTTTGGTTACCTGATTCACAAGGGCTATTCTGGAGGAACGTGCAGATTCCAACACAAACTGCGCCTCGAATTCATTCATTTTTAACGTAGCCCATAATGTAGGGGCTATAATCGGTAAAGTTGCCGAAACTCCTGCTGAGAAGTTATTATCGACACCAAACTCTAAGACAGTAGGACTTCCGTTAAATGATATAACCGATTTCTGGTTTTTTAGGTTCCTGGAATATGTCCCCGATCCATTTATTGTTGGGAACAAACCTGCAAGCCGTTCTTTCTTGCTATAATCCACCCTCCTAATCTCTTTATTAGCTATTTTAATGGTAGGACTTTTGCTCAAGGCTATTTCCAATGCTTTTGGAAGTGATACCGTTAATGTATCCTGTGCATGTATCCAGATTAAAGGAAACATACAGATCATGGTTATTACCATTACCTTCTTTGTAATATTTTTTTTCACAATCTTATTCCTAATTAATGAGTAAATGTTAATTAATTTGAGAGTATTATTTAAAACAGATTTCTGTTAATCCAATTTTATACAAAAGTACCCTGTTTAGCCTGTTTGGGCAATGAAATATCGATGAAATCAACTTTTTATACGATGAACAAAAGAAATCTCGTCTTAAAAAGCTCACCAATACGGTAGAATACCCAACCTCAATTTACAGGAGAATAACAGAATGCTCCTGTTGTAAGTTTTTGAATTGTCTTATTCCGTAATGTATTGTTTCTTGATATATTGTAATCCCTTTTCATTGGCAATTAAATGGATCATCAAGTCAATAAAGAATTCTACTAATCGTTTTTTTGTGTACTTTTTGGGAGATTGTTGCATCAACTCAAAATTGTTTTTAATTTGAATGGAATGAAACAGCGATATTAATTCAACATCTAAATCCTCGCGATAAAAACCTTCTGTAATACCTTGTATTAAAATTTTTTCAAAACCTTCTCTAATTTCGCTTCTCCTAAGTATCTCGTGTTTTTCGAATACCTTTGGATAGTATTTTCTCAAATCGTAACACAGACATAACGATTCTGATTCCATGGTCTTCTTTATTTCCCGGATGATAAGAATTAATGAGTCTATTGCATTTTTATTTTTGAAAAGCTTCTCGAATTTCTCGTAATTTTTCTTATTGATATACATCAAAACTTCATCCACCAGATCTTTTTTTTGTGGAAAATGTATGTAAAAGGTTTTTTTGGAAATATGTAATTCTTTGCAAATGTTCTCTATGGATACACTCCGGATTCCAAATTGTTCAAATAAACGACTTGAAACAAGTATTATATTTTCATGTAGTATGTCCATGGAATTATACTAATATCGCTGCAAAATTATAAAATAAATCTGTCATTAGACACATAAACGAAACACTTTTCCAGAAGCAAACAGATTTATCAAATTATTATCCTAATATATAGTGCTTTAACACTTTGCATAAGGAAACTATGTACAATTAATAGTTTCCAGGTTTCCAATTGCCCATAAAAAAACCCTGAATGAGATCATCCAGGGTTTTTATACTATTTATTTTCGAATCTTATTTATCAGACTCATTTTATTCTCATAATCTTTTTTAGCTTGTGATTTTGATCCATAACCATAACCATAGCCATAACCAGAGCTTTCACTGGTTCCGTTTAAAACCACGGCCATACCATTGAGACGGTTATGTTCATAGATTTCGTTGATCAGGCTAGTGGCTTCCCGAGGTGTATAATTTTGACGGGCTACATAGATACAATTATCAACCAACCTGTTTAGTAAATAAGTATCCGAAACCAATCCAATAGGTGCTGAATCGACAATGATATAATCATATACTCCTTTCAACTGTTCAAACAGATCGTCCAGGCGTTGATTCATAAGTAATTCTGCAGGATTGGGCGGTACAGGACCTGCGGGGATTACATCTAGATAAGGATGTAGATTTGAAGGTGTGATAATATCGTTCATGGTATAACTTTCATCGGAGATATACATCGTAATGCCCCGTTCTTTGGATAAATGCAGGTAATCGCCAAGCATTGGGCTACGTATATCCAAACCAACTAAAACTACCTTCTTTTTCATCAAAGCTAACGACATGGCAATGTTTATCGATGTAAACGATTTACCTTCCCCGCTAATACTGGAAGTGATTAATATCACCGGTTTTTCTTTTCCAGCCAGCATAAATTGCAAATTAGTCCGGATAATTCGGAACATCTCTACAATTGGAGTTGTTTTCCCTTCGCGTACAACAACAACATCTGGTTCTTTTTTAATTCCGATAGAACCCAGATAAGGCACTTTAACTAGTCGCTTCAATTCTTTACTATCTAAAATTTTATTGTTGAGCATATCTGCCACATAAATGTAAAGCAATGGCAGTATTAACCCAAACATCAGCGCCACGAGGTAAATCATCATTCTCTTGGGAGATACGGGAACCAGTGTGGTATACGAAGCATTGATTGTTTTTGCGGACGGGATGGTACTGGCCAGGCTGAGTTCATTCTCTTCCCTCTTCTGCAACAAGAACAGATACAATTTCGATTTAATTTCCTTCTGGCGGATAATTTCAGTCAATTCCCTTTCCTGGGTTGGTACACCGTTTATCCTGGATGTAAATTGACTGGACTTTCCTAAAACATCTCTTTTTGCAATCTTCAATCCATCTTTAATACTTACAATACTTACAATAATACTTGTCCTCAACTCTTTTAATTGCTGCTCCATTTGAACTAGAACCGGATTTTTTTCGTTGGTCGTACGTAAGATTTTCATACGTTCCAATAAGGCCTTGTTATATTCCTGCATTAACAGAAGTAGGGATTTATCTTCAATTCCTAAGTTTGCAGGTACTAAATCGTAACGATGTTTATTATCTTTTACATATGCTTCAATATAACTCACCAGATTTACCTGAGTTTCCAGTTCGGATAATTTGGTGTCATATTCACTGGCCGATTTTAAAAATATATCGGCATCGGTAGTAATATCGGTCAGCTTATTTTTTTTCTTATATTTTTCAACATCCATTTCCACATCTGATAATTCAGAACCAATCAGCTTAATACGTTCCTGAATAAAGGCAGCTGTGCTTGTGGCAATCAAATTCTTATCAATTACCGCATCTTGATTATACATTTCTATCAGTTTATCCAATACCACTTCCGATTTTCTGGGACAAGCCGATACTGTGGATACATTAATAGCATTGGCTTTCTTATTGACAGCACTTACTTTTATGGAACTACAATAAGCATCAATCAGGTTGCGGGTTGAATAGGAAACAATTCTAAAAGTTTCTTTCTTTTTGATTGGAAGGATTTGCTGGAGTCTAAAGACACCAACAGGAGTTTTTATTTCATCTCTAAGGTCAGCCAGCTGATATTGTTCCGATATTCTCCCATATTTGAAATCAACCTGATATCCCTTGTCATGCCTAGCCAATTTAAATGAAGCCACTTGTTTCATGGTATCATTGAACATGAGCGGAGTAAATAATTTTACAGGAGTTAACGGATAGATTTCCTCGTATCGTAATCCTTGTTTTTCAAAATACTCCGTTTCAATGGCTAACGATTTTATGACATGTGTCATTAACGAACGCGATGACAAAACCTGAATCTCATCCTCTACTTCCTTTGAATTTCCTGACATGCCGCCTAATCCATCAAGCATAGACATATCAATCAGCCCACTGGTCGATTTATCTTTTCTGATTAATATGGTGGACTGAACTGTATACTGGTCATTTGTAACCTTCAAATAGAAATAGGCGATGACCAGACAAACTACAGCTGAGATTAAAAACCAATACCATTTTTGAAGATATTTGATTATAATTTCTCTAATATTAATAGTTTCAATATTCGATGACTTTAAGTTAGGTGTATTATTTTCCATGCTTTTAAAATGCAGTGTTTTTTACTAAAAAGTTGAATTGGATTGATTTGCTTTTATGGTCTTGTGATCGAATAAATCACAGCTACGACAGTCGCTAGGGTTGACAAAGACGACAAATAGAGTGAAGTGTTTTGTGAGGCTACTGATTTAACCGAGTTGGGCTCTACGTAGATTACATCATTCTGCTGCAGGTAATAATACGGAGATCTAAAGACTTCATCAGTATTTAAATTTAACCTGACAAATTCTAATTTTCCATTATTTTCTCTCGTAATAAGTACATTATTGCGTTTCCCATAGATAGTCATATCTCCCGCCAATCCCAAGGCATCCAGCACCGTGACACGCTCATTACTGATAGAATATTGGCCGGGACGTAATACCTCCCCCAATACAGTCACCTTATAATTCAAAAACTGAAGGGTCACAATGGCGTTTTTCAAGTAGGGTGCAAGTTGATCGTTGATAAATTTAATTGCCTCCGATTTCGATAATCCTAACAATTTGAGGGTTCCAATAACCGGGAAATTGATATTTCCGTTTATGTCCACCAAATACGACTGTAGGGTTGGGGCTGAATATAGTTGATCGGTACCTGGAGTGGCATACGAAACCAATGGGAGGTTAAACGGAGCGACTGCCAAAGGATCTAGACCGGTAACTGTGATAGAAAGCATATCTCCGGCACAAATCCGAGCTTCATGTATTTTTTTAAATTTCTTATTGATTGAGTCTGCCGAATTGGAATTTAGCCCGTTGAAATAGGCAACATCTTTCTGAGTCGCGCAACCGGTTAACATAAGAACAATAACGACAAAAGGAAAAAAATAGATTTTCTTCATGTAAAATGTTATTTTAACAATATTGTGAACTGAAATATTTTATGTGAATAAATAGACAATCAATTACTTAATTTTATTAACCTATGATTTCTTACAGAAATAAGGTACAAAAGTACCTAAATCCAATACAATATACAAACTCAAAAAGCGAAATTACAGGATTTTTTTTAATAATTATTGTAAACCATTGTCAAGCTATTACCCAGTCATTTCATTTATGAAGCTTAATAGCCTTATCTCGTGTGACTAGGTTCAATGAATATTAATAATGCTTATTGAAATGAAATTTTAAAAACAATTCTAACAATGAACGTAAGAAAACTAATAATAGTATATTATCCCCATAGAAGAGAAAAAAAATATGAGTTCAGTTATAGATAATGTAATTCAGAGCAGCTCAAAAACAGAATAAGTATTAAACACAACCGATTGAATTTCGAGTACAACGTTGGAAAAGCGAATTCGTATATTGGGAGGAAAGCTCATTCTTCAGGGTTCGTAAACCGGAACATCAATGCAATTAACTTTTTAATCCCCTGTACTAAAGTTTGTAGATTGAATTATGGATGGATTAAAATTCGGGAACAGACATTACCACGCGGCTAATCAACTCCATCCCGGGAATGGAATCGCAGTGAATACTCTCCATTGATGGAAGGTCGGATGGGTTTTCCAAATGGAAACAACGTTATGTTTTTGTTGTATTTCGGATGGTATCGTAGACATCCTACGTTAACCTTTTTTTCTAGTTGCATTTTATGCATTTCCAAACCATATATTCAAAAGGTAATAATTTTAACCAACCCTTCAGAATTGAAGGTAAAAAGTAAGGAATTGCAGCACTTTTTCAACACAGAATCCATATAATTCAGTCTTCATTTGCTCTAGCCAAAGTGTGGGTTAATTGAGTGTTCATTGAGGGTCTGGATGTGTAATAATCAATAAACAAACTATTTGAGATATCTTTAGAGGATGAATGTATAGCGTTTTAAATCAAGACCTATTTCAACGAGATGAATTACAAAAAAAATGTAGCAAAGTCAGGAATGATTAGGATTCAAGGTAAGCATAGACTTCAACGTCACCCAGCATCTGATAATGGCAGAAAACAGAGTAAAGGACGACCTAAATCATTAAAATGGATAAAAAGAATCATTAAATGATTCCACCTTCGTTACAAGAAGCACAAGCGGGGAGCCTCTTGTAAAAAAAAATGTTGGTCTAAAATGGACTTAGACTAACTAAAAAAGAATAAAAGGATAAATGATATACTCGAAATTTGATCATGGATGGACATACCAATTGATTTGCGAATTTTGACAAAAAGGTTAAGAAAGTCAATTTATCCTATACTAGTTCAAACCAACGGTAATTTATGAAAAACGAATAAAGTATTAAGAAACAGAAAATAACAAAGTAGTTCAGACCGTAAATTTTACGAAATAAATGCTTTTATTCACATACAAACACCATCTTATATATCAGTTAGTTAATAATACATTGTACATTTTTGTGTTTTTTTTAAATAATTATTTTGAAATTATTTTGTAAATTAAAATTAATACTGTATGTTTATTGCACAATTATGAATCATATTTTTACAAACAATTCTAATACTTAATGTCATGACGAAAACGATAACATTCAACGAACTTCGAAGAGTAAAGGATGCGCTTCCAAGTGGGAGTATGACCAAGATCGCGGAAGAACTTGGTCTGGAAAAAGAAACAGTGCGTAACTATTTTGGTGGACATGACTATAAAGACGGTAAAAGTTGTGGAGTTCATATCGAACCGGGACCTGATGGAGGATTAGTCATGTTAGATGATACTAAAATTTTAGAAATTGCTCATCGCATTTTAGAAGAACAAGCATAATTGTAAATATATATATTGTGAAAGCAGTGGCACTAAAAATCTCACTGCTTTTTTTTATTCGGGATAATCTTTAAAATTATGGTCGAATTTATTACCTTTACTAAAATTTAAAAAAAAGACATATTCATGGACAAATCGACTGATTGCCTCTATTGCCAACGAAACGAATTACAAAAAAGTATCATGATTGAAATTTGTAATTTAAAAACCTCGACCCTATTTTTATTTAAAGAACAAAGTTACCCCGGACGATGTGTAGTTGCCTACAAAGATCATGTAAAAGAACTATTCGAACTTTCAGAGACCGACCGCAACGCATTTATCGAGGATGTATGCAGGGTGGCAGCAGCTATGCAAAAGGCTTTTTCACCTGCAAAAATCAATTACGGGGCCTATTCCGACAAATTGCCGCATTTACATTTTCATTTAGTTCCAAAATATGAAGGCGGGTTGAGTTTCGGTGGTACGTTTGAGATGAATCCACAAAAAACCTATCTTTCGGAAGCCGAATATGTAGAAATGAAAACTAAAATCGTGAATGCACTTTAATTAAATGACCAGAAAAATCTATTTCAACCGGAAATTATCCTGCTATAACCAATGAATTTACCTGAAAATTTTGTGATACGTACAACTACCCTGTTAGGAGATGAATTCCATGATTTGGAAAAGGCACTCAATGGGATCGCACCAACAAGTATCCGGGTAAATAACAAGATGGATTATGTACCTTCGGACGAAGGGGTTGCCTGGTGCGGGAGTGGATATTATTTAAAAGAACGCCCGCTCTTTACAGCCGATCCGCTTTTTCATGCCGGAGTATATTATGTTCAGGAAGCCAGTTCCATGTTTCTGATTCAGGCTGTAAAACAACACTTTTCCGATGCCCGGACTGTATTGGATCTGTGTGCTGCTCCCGGCGGGAAATCGACCCTGCTGTCACAGGCGTTACCTGAAAACAGTTTATTGGTGAGTAATGAAATCATTCGTTCAAGGGCCTATATACTGGCTGAAAACCTCATAAAATGGGGGAATCCGAATGTGATAGTATGCAACAATGAACCAAAAGACTTCCAGGCATTACCCGGTTTTTTTGATGCTATAGTAATCGATGCTCCGTGTTCGGGAGAAGGCATGTTTCGGAAGGATGCAGGAGCTATCCAGGAATGGTCGGAATACAATGTAACTTTATGTGCTGCCCGGCAACGGGAAATACTCACGTCTGTGTGGGACACCTTAAAAACCGATGGCATCGTGGTGTACAGCACCTGTACCTTTAACCGAGAGGAAAATGAAGAGAATGTGCGATGGATTTGTGAAAAACTAGGAGCTGAAGTGTTGAGTATGGATTTAAACGAGAACCCTGATATCACGGTGACAGATTATGGATACCGGTTCTATCCGCATAAAACGAAAGGCGAAGGTTTTTTTCTGAGTGTATTAAGAAAAGTTGCTACCACACAGGGTACTCAGAAAAATAAAAGGGACGAGAAAAAAAATGTAAAGGTTGTAACAAAAAGCAATGATTTTACGTTTTCCTTAAAGGATTCATCACGATGGTTTATTATCCCGGAAGATAATTTAATAAAAGCATACAACAGGGATCGAATGAATGATTTCTTATTTCTCAAAAAGCAATTAAGATGCATGCATTCAGGGCTTTTTCTGGGAGAGACAAAAGGGAAAGACCTGATCCCGTCGGCAAGCATCGCGTTATCGAAAGCATTGGACAAAGAAAGTATCGAAACTATTGAGGTGGATTACAGAACAGCAATCTCCTTTTTAAGAAAGGACGCTATCACCTTACTTAATTCCTCCCGGGGCTATATACTGATTAGTTATCAAGGACAGCCACTAGGTTGGGTCAAGAATTTAGGAAACAGAACCAATAATTTATATCAGCAGGAATGGCGCATCCGGATGAAGATATAAAATACGAAGAGGATGATAAGATGAAATAACGAGTGTTGAAATGAATAAAATTTAATATTTAATATGGATTTTCTTTTTTTGGGATCTGGGACATCTACAGGAGTGCCTCAAATTGGATGCAAATGTAAAACCTGCCTGTCTACCGACAGTAAAGATGAACGTTTACGAGCTTCTGTCCTGATGACCGAAGGGGAGACCAAAATATTAATTGATTGCGGACCAGATTTACGGCAGCAATTGCTTCGAAATAATATAGAATCACTAACAGCCATTTTACTAACACATGAGCATTATGACCATGTGGGTGGGTTGGATGATGTGAGGCCATTAGGTGAAACAGAGTTGTATGGAGAGAAAAGAGTTTTAGCAGTTATACGCCGCAATATGCCATATTGCTTTATGGATGTTAAGTATCCGGGGATACCATTAATTCAACTACATGAGATAACAGAAACTGATTTTTTCATTGGCGGTCTTAAAGTACAACCCATCAGGGTGATGCATGCAAAACTTCCAATTTTAGGATTCCGGGTTGGGAAAGCGGCCTATTTAACTGATATCAAGACATTAGAGGACCGTTCCATTGAAAAACTTCAGGGTTTGGACATTTTAGTTATGAGCGCGCTGAGAATAAGCAAACATATATCCCATTTATCGTTGGAGGAAGCACTTGAAATAGCACAGAAAATTGGTGCACAGAAAACATATTTCACACATATGAGTCATGACATGGGATTGCATAAGGAGATCAATAAACAACTGCCACCCAACATTCAACTGGCATACGATGGGTTGAAACTGAGCATTTAAGATTATATTTTCCCCCAATAAAAAGAATTTCAAACAATGAAAACATATAAAATAAAAATTTTACTGCTGACTTTAGTAGCTATTTTTGGAACTTCGTGTACCCAGCTATTATACACTTCGCTGGATGTTTTGCGTCCTGCGAAAGTAGCTTTCGCAATGGATGCTAATGATTTACTGATAGTGAACAATACGGTAAACCAACCTATCGAATACGGACACAATACAAAATTACTCAACCAAACAGACAAAAGCGTATCGATTAAAACCGACAGCATGTCTATCTTTTGTTTAGGGGCATTGGCAGAAGACCTGGATGGCAAAGATTTTTTTGCATCAGTACAGCTGGTTCCTAATTCCATTAATACAGGTACCGAGTTTTTCAGGTCAGAGGGTGTGACACCCGAAAAAGTAAAGAAACTGTGCCTGGAAAAACATGCCAATGCGATTCTTTCCCTGGACAAGATGAAAGTTAACGATGATCTCACGGAAGATTACCTGGCAGAAACAAGCACATATTTATCGACCTTAGTACTTAAATTTGAGACTTCATGGAGCATTCATTACCTGAACAACCCAGAAGTGACTTCCGTTCAGTTCACTGATACCGTATTTTGGGAATCGGAATCGTACCAACGTAAAAAGGCGTTGAATGACCTTCCGGACAGGAATGACGCCTTGGTGGATGGAGCATTGAATGTAGGACATAAAACTGTGAATCGGTTTGTCCCCTACTGGGATAAAGTGGATCGCTATTTCTTTAACCCGAAAAACAAATTAATGAAACAGGGCATGGATTCTGTTTATGTAAAAAACTGGAAATCGGCGATTAGCTTGTGGGATGCCGAATACACAAAAACTAATAATGTTTGGATTCAAGCGCAGGCAGCCAATAATATTGCAATCGGGTATGAAATTACAGGAGATTTGGATAAAGCGCTTGAGTATGCTACCAAAGCCTATTACTCGATGGGTAAAATGACGATAGTAAATTATGAATCTTTTATACGGTTGACCGATTATATCAATGAGTTGACACAACGAAAGAATGAGCTTACAATCCTAAAGAAACAATTGGGAGAATAACAAACAAAAATTAAAACTTATAACTCTTATAACGATGCTAACACCTACTGATGAAATTATCCTGAAAAAGAGAGGAATTACTGTCAACCAAATTGAGGAACAACTTAACTCTTTTAAAAATGGCTTCCCTTTTTTGGAAATTCGAAGCGCCACTGAACCCGGGAAAGGAATCGTACAGGTTTCGGAACAGGATATCCCATTTTTATTAAATCAATGGGATGAATACCGGAAGACTAGTGCTTCCATCCACAAGTTTGTACCTGCTTCGGGTGCAGCCAGCCGTATGTTTAAAGATGTTTTTGAATTTATTGAAGGTGAAAATAATATACTTGCCAGTGCATTTGAACATGATTTTTTTGAAGAGATCAATAAATTCGCCTTTTATAAAGACCTGAATCAGGCTTGCATTAAAAATGACGGACAAACCATCGGCGAGCTTATCATGAACAAACAATTCAAATCTATTGCTGAGAATTTATTACTCGGAAAAGGATTAAATTATGGATCGCTGCCTAAAGGATTGTTGAAGTTTCACTCCTACCCGTCTGAAATACGAACTCCCATGCAGGAACATTTAGTGGAGGGAGCACTATATGCAGCGAGCGATTCTGGGAAAGTCAATATTCACTTTACGGTATCCAAGGAACATCGTCTGTTGTTTGAGAAGCATCTAGAGGAATCGAAATCAAGGTTTGAGAAGAATTACAGTGTGCAATACAACGTGAGTTTTTCAGAACAAAAACCAGCTACCGATACTATTGCTGCCAATGAGCTCAATGAGCCATTCCGGGATCAGAACGGAGAACTTGTATTTCGCCCTGGTGGTCACGGTGCGTTGATTGAAAACCTAAATGACATGGATAGCGATGTGATATTTATTAAAAACATCGACAATGTCGTCCCTGATTCGTTGAAAGAAAGTACTATTACTTACAAAAAAGTCATTGCAGGCATGCTTGTAAATCTTCAGAAACAAAGTTTTGGTTATTTAAATGAGTTGGAAAACGACACAATATCGAAAGCAAAACTGGCAATTATTTCTCAATTTTGTGAAGTAAGGCTAAACAATTATCATTCTAATTTGCAGTCTTTATCGGAGACTGCATTGCGAAAATATCTGTATACTAAATTAAACCGACCGATACGTGTTTGCGGCATGGTTAAAAATGTAGGAGAGCCCGGTGGTGGCCCGTTTCTGACAGTGAATACTGATGGTACTGTATCCCCGCAAATTTTGGAAAGTTCGCAGATTAATACGAACAATCTCAGGGATAAGACAATCATGCTAAACTCGACTCACTTTAATCCGGTTGATTTAGTATGTGGGGTGAAAGATTATCTGGGTAAGAAGTTTGATCTGCTCAAACATGTGGATAAAAACACCGGATTCATTTCCATGAAATCGAAAAACGGCAAGGATTTAAAAGCCCTTGAACTTCCGGGTCTTTGGAACGGAGCTATGAGCGATTGGAACACGATTTTTGTAGAAGTACCCATAGACACGTTTAATCCGGTAAAGACAGTAAACGATTTACTCCGTCCACAACATCAAAAATAATCTCGCATACAGGAGAGTAGTAATCTGAGTCGAATGAAGGAATCGGGTAATCAGAGAATTCAGTCCCGAACTTATAAAACATTCCTAATTTCTGTGATTAGCGATTCTCCAGGAAGGGAAAAAACATGTATTCAACAAAAAATGCTTCACATAACTGTTGAAGCATTTTTTCGTTGTTTTATTATTGTAGCTTTCATCACCCTGACATCTATCAATGGCCTGTCATTAAGATCTGTTTTAGATTTTGATATTTTTTCTACAATATCCATTCCTTGAGTTACTTCGCCAAATACTGTATATTCGCCATCTAAATGCGGAGTACCACCTATTGTCTTATAATCGTTACGCTGTTGTGGAGTGAATTTATAGGATTTTGTTTTCTCCATGTCAATATGAACAATAGCTAAAATGGAATCACGCAATTTATCCAGTTTTGATTGATTACGTTCCTTATTGTATTTTGCTATTTCAACCTGTTTGGATTTGACAATATTCTGAAAGAGTTTAACCTCCAATTTCATTTTATTGGAATTTTCCATACTGTCCAAAGAACTTTCAGAAAACACTTTTCCTGTAACTATATAAAACTGGCAACCCGATGAAACTTTTAAAGGGTTACTAGCATCACTTTGCCTTGCGGCAGACAAAGCACCTCGTTTATGATAACAATTTGGATACTTGAGTTCTGCAGGAATGGTATAACCCATATCACCTGAACCAAGAGATGTTCCAGCCTTTGCCTTTTTTGAATCAGGATCGCCTGCCTGAATCATGAAACCTGCTATCACCCTATGAAATAAAACCCCGTTATAAAAACCAACATTTACCAACTTCATGAAATTATCCTGATGTTTGGCAGTTTCAGCATACAATTGCACTGTGATATCACCGGAAGTCGTTTCAAAACGAACCTGAATTCCCTTATTTTTAGGCACTGCACATGAATCGGAGAAAACTAGTATAGTCGTTAAAATTAGGAATATGCTTTTTTTCATAGAATGGAGGGATAATTGAAACAATAAGATTTTTTAATAACCCGAGGTAAAAGTACAAAAAAAATGATTTCCAGTAACCGAATTTGAGTTGAAATCAATTAGTATGCCGCTTCACACGCAATAATTTTATATATTTGTACTTTAAATAAATAAACAATAAATTAATGTACGAATCGCTACAGCAACTTGACCCAATTCGAATAAACTTTTCGGCATCAGGGATGCATATTATCAATATTGTGCTAAGTTTTATTATGTTTGGAGTTGCATTAGGGATCAAACCGAATCATTTTAATGAATTAATTAAAGAACCAAAGACTTATTTAGTTGGATTATTCGGGCACTTATTTGCATTACCATTTATGACTTTTTTGCTTGTGGTAGCATTGAATGACTATATCACCCCGACAATTGCCATGGGAATGTTTTTGGTAGCCTCCTGCCCTGGAGGAAACATTTCAAACTTTATGACTTCATATGCCAAGGGTAACACTGAATTATCCGTAGGTCTAAGTGCAAGTACCACATTACTGGCGACAATTTCGACACCATTTAACTTTGCATTTTGGGGAGGATTATATTTAAAATTCATTAGTAATAAATCCGGTCACCTGTTGCAACCTTTACAGATTGATAATTACCAAATGTTTGAGACTGTTTTTATTTTATTAGGAATCCCTTTAATTTCAGGTATCTTGTTTTCCAAATACTTTCCTCGCATAACTAAGAGATTAAAGAAACCAATTCAATACATTTCCATAGTATTCTTCATTGCAATTGTTGTACTGGCCTTTACAAATAACTTACACTTATTTTTGAAATATATATTTTACATCTTCTTCATTGTGCTACTTCATAATTTTCTGGCTTTCCTGACCGGATATTCACTTGGAAGTATTTTTAAAGTCTCAAATCAAGACAGAAGAACTATTACAATTGAAATGGGAATTCAAAATTCCGGACTTGGCTTAGTTTTACTTTTTAATCCAAAGATATTTCCACCCTCGTTGGCAGTGGGTGGCATGATTTTCATCACTGCATGGTGGGGTATCTGGCATATCATTGCCGGACTTAGCTTATCGACCTATTGGTCAAGACACCAACCGAAATAAAGGAATTGATAAATTCATTAAACAAATATATATTATCTGAGGATGACTAAAATAACTGAGTATACTGTTTCATTTAGTTTAGTAAGGAATTACATAGTATTTGCTTTTAAACGCTATTACGATGAATATATCGTTTTGGGGCAGGAAAATATACCTTCCAATTATCCGGTTATATTCGCACCAAACCATATCAACGCATTTATGGATGCGATAGCGGTACATTCAATAGCACCTGATAAAATTCCAGTAATTTTTCTTGCAAGGGCAGACATTTTCAACAATAAATCAGCCCTAAAACTTTTGAATTTTGCTAAGATCCTACCGGCATTCCGTATGCGGGATGGAATGGAAAACCTGGGAAAGAATAATGCAGTCTTTGACCAATGTGTTGAAATTCTGGGCCAGAATGATGCACTGGGGATCATGCCCGAAGGAAATCAAGGTGAGCAACAAAAATTAAGACCGCTAGTAAAAGGTATTTTTCGGATTGCATTTGCGGCACAACAAAAGCACAACTTTGAACAGGCAGTTAAGATTATTCCAGTCGGTATTGACTATGGTGATCTTGTTAAATATGGGAAACATATCATTATTAATATAGGGAAACCGATTGAAGTATCTGATTATATGGAAAGATACGCGTTAAATCCGGTTACTACGACCAATGAAATCAGGGAAAAGCTTTCATCTGAACTGAACGAACTATCATTAAACTTGGCTTCTGAGAAATATTACGAATGTTTCAAAATCATTACTGAGTTAGCCAATGCTGCATTTGTAGACAAACTTCAATTGCCTGATACGACTGTATCCCGATTTATAGCTCGCCAGGAAATAGTGAAAAAATTAATTTTGATTGAAAAGACAGATCCGGCTAATATCGATAATCTGGATTCCCTTTGTATAGAATACACAGATTTACTAAAAAGATTAAATCTTCGGAATTGGGTCTTTGAACAAGACGGTCAAACTACTTCCGACAATATTTTTGAGGGAATACAATTGTGCTGTACATTACCTTTTTTTATACTCGGCTTTCTCTTCAACTTTCTTCCTTTTATTATTCCGATATACATACGAAAGCACGTCATAAAATCTCAGTATGTGGGATTCTTCAGTTCATTGCAGTTTGTAATTGGGCTGGTTACTTTCCCTATATTCTATCTCTTACAATCATTCCTTTTTTGCGAACTAATTAGTAATACATGGTGGATATTATTTGTATTTTTCTTTTTGCAATATCCGTCAGGTAAATTTGCTATCAAATGGTACAGCAAAACCATGAGGTTTCTGGCAAAAATCCGATACAGGAAGTTGGTACAAAGAAAATCATTCGACCTGCAAAAAACCCTTAGCGTGCGGGAAAAGATTATTCAAAAAATTTCTTAAACTTAAATCAAAAGTTAGAGCTAATAAAGTTTGATTTTATAAATTGATTTCATAGAATAGCTATAAATCTTGCAGAACTTTTATGACTACTTTTTTGATTCAACTTTTTTTTGTTCAAATTGATTTTCCGATACAACTACATTTTTCACAAAAACAGCTTTTCCAATTACAAACAGTAATGTTATAACAGCCGTAAACAGAACTATCTTAGGGAGCGTTTTTTGATTATATTTTGAATTTTGGACAGCCAAAAAAGATGATATAAGTGCAATACCAATAGGTAAAAATGCAATTGTGCCTAATGGAAGAATAGTGAATATGATTCCTAGACAGGCAAAGGAAATAGACAAAATTACAAATATCTTTCTCATGATTTATTAAATTTGTATTCGGAAGCACTTGCTTCCATATTATTTTGATTTAAATTGTATGCTTTTTAATTTTCATTTGTATGCTCAGATTCATTCTCAAATTCTTCTAAACTTTCGTTCCAATAATCTAAAGAATCATCAGTTTCATCTTCCCATATTTTAACGGGTTTTTGAGGGCCTTTCTTCCGGAACCATACTGCTAATAAAAATCCGACTATTCCTCCGGCTAAATGTCCTTCCCATGAAATAGGGTCTTGATTTTGCCAGGGAAAGATATGCCAGACCATGCTTCCATAAATAAATGCCACAATTAATGAAATGGCAATAAGAGGCACATATTTCCTAATAATCCCACTAAAGAAAAGGAAAAAAGCCAGTGAATAGATCAGTCCACTTGCCCCAATATGCCAGCTATCCCTGCCAATAGCCCAAAGTATTAATCCACTGAAAACATAAGATATAATCATTATTTTAGTGGCTAGCTCCTTATAAAAATAATAAAGAAAGCTGCCAAGTAAAACAAATGAAATTACATTGTTTGCGAGATGTGACCAATCGGCATGAACAAATATTAATGTAAAAACGCCCCATACATTTTCAATTCGTCGGGGGAATATTCCGGCCGTATGGAAATCCCAATCCATACCCTTTTCTAAAATAAAACAGAGAATCATTAATATCCCAAGAATAAAAGGGATAAAAATAGAATTTTGAAATTGTCGCTTGTTTGAGAAAGGAATTGACTCTTGTGGCATTTTGTTCTCACTTGTCATTAGGACGCAAAGTTACAACTTCTTTAGCTGTAAATGTGACTATGTGATAAAAAGTATTTTTTCTGAGTTCAGGAGAAATAGGCATATATATATTTTTCATCTTAAACTCAACGCACGAAATATCAATTAATTAAAAAACATAGCCTTAAATAAAAAAAAACAATTTAAGTGAATTCAAGCAAATAAAACCATCGTTATTTGGAAAAAAATTAATACATTGCGGTCTGAAACAGAAATATTAAAATGATTCGGTTCATAACACAATTTCATTTCTATTTCGCACAAAACCAATTGCCTTAAAGTTAACGAATCAGAATTAAATATTAACTTCGAACTATGAGTTACCTCAATTTTGACAAAACTTTGCTGATAAATCTTGAAAAATCACTTTCCAAAGAGATGATTCGTACCAATCGGGCCGGAACATATAACAGCACTACCTTGATTGATTGCAATACCCGTAAATATCACGGTCAATTAGTGATGCCCTTACCTGAAATTGACGATTCAAACCACGTGTTATTATCATCGTTGGATGAAACTGTCATTCAACATGGAGCCGAGTTTAACTTGGGAGTACATAATTTCGAGGGAAATAATTTCAGTCCAAACGGGCATAAATACATTCGTCAATTTGATTGTGAAGTGATTTCCAGAACAGTGTATCGAGTAGGCGGAGTAATACTTTCCAAAGAAAGGCTATTAGTTTCATTTGAGCCAAGAGTTCTTATTAAATATACCTTGCTGGAAGCACATTCACCGACTCTGCTTCGTTTCAAACCATTTCTCGCATTTCGAAGTGTTAATGAATTGACCCATGAAAACAATGTTGCTGAAACCTCATATCAAGTGATCAATAATGGGATATCTATGAGTCTATACGAAAAGTATCCGGATTTATGCATGCAATTCTCAAAGAAAGTTGAATACAATCATCAACCATATTGGTATAAAAACATAGAATATTTCAAAGAGAAAGAACGGGGCTATGATTACAAAGAAGACTTATTAGTTCCCGGATATTTTGAATTACCCATTAAGAAAGGCGAATCAATTATCTTCTCTGCCGGAATATCTGAAGTAC
>Ga0302286_10000995_pt1 | contig 21615 bp, 14 predicted proteins | sample III_Fen_E2_3_FD_198765 | JGI IMG/M metagenome (GOLD analysis project Ga0302286, IMG submission 198765) | Peat permafrost microbial communities from Stordalen Mire near Abisko, Sweden - III_Fen_E2_3 | ecosystem: Environmental > Terrestrial > Soil > Wetlands > Permafrost | place: Sweden: Abisko...
ATCGTAACTGGCGCCATACACGTTGAACCAACCAAAAATGATCATTGCCAAAAACAAGGCAACAATCCACCAATCAATTGTTTGTGAAAGTTTAATGCGTCGTTCCATAGCTGGGTATCAAAATAGTGTTTTCCATTGCTGCTACCTTACTTTCGCGTTCGGGAGAAAGTTTTCGTTTGAGATAGTACTCCATCATCAATCCACAAATCGGAGCTGCATAAGTTGCACCAAAACCACTGTTCTCCACAATACACATGATGGCTATTTTGGGGTGATCTTTAGGTGCAAAACCCATAAAAACAGAGTGGTCCTTGCGGGGAGGATCTTGTGCCGTACCTGTTTTTCCGCAAACCTCTATACCGGGTATTTGTGCTATACGAGCCGTACCTTGCAATACGGCCAACTCCATTCCCCTTACTACCACATCAAAATATTTCCGTTCAACACCCGTTTTATGACGCACCATAAAAGAAGAATCAAGAGGTGAATTTTCGATATTCTTTACCATGTGAGGTGTAATCCAAAAACCACGGTTTGCGATACAGGCCGCAAGGTTTGCAATTTGTAAAGCGGTTGCCACCACCTCACCTTGTCCGATAGAAATAGAAACCACATTCAACGATTTCCAGCGACCTTTACCGTGTACCTTGTCGTAAGCCTTGGTGGTTGGTATATTTCCTCCATTTTCGTGAGGTAAATCCACACCCAGCTTTGCTCCAAAACCAAATGTCATTATGTCAGTCCGCCAAGCGGTAAATGCTTCCGTGATATTTTTATACTTCGGACTATCGAGCATGGCGCGCAAGCCTGCACAAAAGTACGCATTACACGAATTGGCAATTGCTCCAAACAAATCAAGCGGTGAGGCGTGAGAGTGACAAGCCAAATGAAAATGACCGACTGTATAACCTCTATGACAGGGATAACGTGTATCCTGAGTAATAATTCCTGCTTGTTGCAACACCAACGCATTCACTGCTTTGAAAGTCGAACCCGGAGGATATCGTGCCATAATTGTCCTGTCTAACATCGGTTTTTGAGGACTATTATTGAGCTGTTGAAAGATAGTAGATCGTTGTCGCCCCACCATCAAAGTAGGGTCGTAACTGGGTGCCGACACCATTGCCAGAATTTCACCGGTCGAAGGTTCGATAGCCACAATACTACCACGTTTTCCGTTCATTAGCCTCTCGCCCAACATTTGCAGTTCAATGTCTAACCCTAATTTGAGTGTTTTTCCAGAGATTGGATCTTTGTCATAAAGTCCATTGGAATAATGGCCTTTAATACGTCCTCGCGAGTCGCGCAACATTATTTCGACTCCTTTTTCACCTCGCAATGTCTCTTCATAGCTCTTTTCCAGACCAGTAATTCCCACATAATCACCCATCCGGTAGTAGTCGTCATTTTCGAGTGTCGTTTTCGACACCTCGCCAATACTACCCAACGTGTGAGCTGCAGTTTTAAAGGCATAGTCGCGTAAGGTTCGCTTCTGAATAGAAAAACCGGGATAGCGATATAATTTCTCCATCAATCGCGCATAATCATCGGCAAGAAGTTGATTTACAAATATTTGAGGAATATATGGCGAATAACCGTGATTTATTCGTTTATCTTTAATTTCATTCATCCGCTGAATAAACCACTCTTTTGTCAAACCCAGTGTATTACAAAAATCAAGAGTATCGATCGTTTTCATCTCCTTCATAGTCACCATCACATCATAAGCCGGACGGTTGTAAACCAGCAGCTTACTTGTCCTGTCATATATCAGACCACGTGGAGGGAAAATGGTACGCTTTAGAAACGCGTTACCGTCAGCTGATTCTTTGAAAGAAGTGGAAAATACCTGAAGGAAAAGTAATCTGACAATAAAAATGAGGATTATCAACACGATCAGACCACCGAATATGTATTTTCGATTTTGAAGTTCATCGTTGATCATTCTTACTTAAATTTTTGGGTACTTAAAACCAACAATAGAGTTATCGTTGAATTGACCAACGTTTTAATTATCACCAGCCAATAATGATCAAGAGTGAAATCTTCGAGGGTAAACAGCAATAAATGCAACAATACTACCATAATGGCAGTATATTTCAAGAAAGTAGGAAATCCTAACACCTTCACAGATGGTTCGTAATCGGTATACATATCGCGCGGGACAAATAATTGCAGAAAATCGGTTCGGAAAAAGGCAACAAACACAGTGGCAAAGGCGTACATGCCGGGCGTATTTGAAAAAATATCGAGTAAACTGCCCATTAAAAATGCCACAATAAGAGTTACCGAACGATTTACTCCGGTGGGTAGCGAAATGATAAACCAGATATACAACAGAGGATTGACATATCCTAAAAAGCGGATATTGTTGAATATCAACACCTGTAGCAATACAAGCAAAATAAACCTAAGCGTATGTTTCAATAAAGTACTCGTACTCATTGTTCACCCTCCTTCTGAACCTCACGCAGTTCTTGCTTTAGTTTAAATTTCACCACTTTTACATACGAGAGAGTTCTAAAAACAGCCGCTGTTCTTGCTTCAATCGCATAATAGGTCTTGTTTTCGGGTTTTGAGCACTTAGTGACATAACCTGTGGGGATTCCTTCGGGGAAAATTGAAGAGAAACCACTGGTTACCAGCGTATCGCCAACCTGAACCACCGCATGACGCGGCACTTCTTCCAACTGCACATAATCGGCATCAAGTCCGTTCCATACCAAAACCCCGAAATCGTTCGAGCGTTTTGCTTTACAACTGATACGTGATTTGGAATTAAGGACAGGAATTACAGTAGCAAAATGGTCGGTTACTGCACTTACAATGCCCACCACACCCTGATTGTTGACCACGCCCATTTCGGGTTCAATGCCGTCAAGCTGGCCTTTGTCAAGGGTAATGTAGTTTTGTAATTTATTGATACTATTGTTGATAACCTTAGCAGCAATGTATTCAAACTCTTGACCGGCTAATACGTAAGGACGCTTGTTGAGTGTATCTTTAACCAGAGCAACTGTAGCTTCAAGTTTCGAAAGTTTATTTTTAAGTTGCACATTCTCCTCTGCCAGTTGGCGATTAGATTCTGATAAGCCAAAATACTCAACCACAGAGTTTTCCACATTGTACACAGTAGCTGCAATGCGATTACTTGAAGACAAAAAAGAGGCATGTTGAAAACTGTTTTGGTTCACAACGAGAATAAATGAGATTGCCTCCAGAAGAACAAAGAGGAAATAAACCCCATACCGCATTAAAAACCTCAACAGTTGTTCCATGCCTTATCTTTAGATTTGCAAAACTATCGCAACAAGAACGAGAAACGATTTACATTCTTCAACGCCACACCTGTACCGCGAGCCACTGCATGCAATGGGTCGTCCGCAATGTGGAACGGAATGTTCATCTTGCCTTCCAAACGTTTGTCCAGCCCTTTGAGCAATGCCCCGCCACCTGCAAGATAGATACCGTTGTTAACAATGTCCGAATATAGTTCGGGAGGAGTTTGTTCGAGTGCACTGAGTACGGCAGTTTCGATTTTGGAAATAGTTTTGTCTAAGGCATGAGCAATTTCCTGATACGAAATTGGCACTTCCATTGGCAAAGCAGTCATCCGGTTCGGACCGCGGACAATATAATCTTCGGGCGCATCATCCAAAGAGGTCAACGCAGCACCCACGTTTATTTTAATCATTTCGGCAGTACGTTCGCCTACTTTCATATTGTGTTGACGTCCCATGTATTCCACAATATCGTCCGTCAGGTCATCACCTGCAATACGGATAGATTTATTGGTCACAATACCACCCAACGAAATTACGGCAATTTCGGTGGTACCACCTCCGATATCCACTACCATGTTGCCTTCGGGGGCTTCCACATCAAGACCGATACCGATAGCGGCTGCCATTGGTTCGTAAATCATATACACTTCGCGACCACCGGCATGTTCCGACGAGTCACGTACCGCACGAATTTCCACCTCAGTACTTCCCGAAGGAATACAAACCACCATTTTCAACGATGGAGTAAAAAACGTTTTTTGTGTTTGCAACATCTTAATCATACCGCGAATCATGAGTTCGGCAGCATAGAAGTCGGCAATCACACCATCACGCAACGGACGCACGGTACGAATATCTTCGTGCACTTTGCCCTGCATTTGGCGTGCACGTTCGCCCACAGCAATCAGTTTGTCGGTACGACGATCGAGAGCGACCACAGAGGGTTGATCCACCACAATTTTATCGTTATGAATAATAATCGTATTGGCCGTTCCGAGGTCAATAGCAATTTCTTGAGTCAATGAAAATAATCCCATATTCAGTTGGTTATAAGTGTATTTACTATTTTTGAATTAATAGCTTTTTGTTTCTAAATTAATGTTTGAAGTGACGAAAACCTGTCATCACCATCGACTGTCCGTTGGTATCGCACACGTCAATCGAATCTTTGTCTCTCACCGAACCACCCGGATGAACTACGGATGTTATCCCTGCATCGTGCGCAATTTGTACACAATCGGAGAAGGGGAAGAATGCATCGGAGGCCATCACTGCATCCTGAAGCGACAATTTGAATGATTGCGCCTTTTCGATAGCATGGCAAAGAGCATCTACACGCGATGTTTGCCCTACACCACTGGCAATCAGTTGTTTATTTTTTGCCAATACAATTGAATTTGATTTTGAATGCTTCACCACTTTGTTGGCAAACAATAAATCTTCCACTTGTTCAGCCGTAGGTGCTTTCTTGGTCACCACTTTAAAGTCGGCTTCTGTTTCTGTCTTCGAATCTTTATCCTGCACCAAAATTCCATTCAATAATGAGCGGAATTGTTTTTCCTGTAATTTGTTTTCTTTCAATACCAGAATGATACGATTTTTCTTCTGTCCCAAAATTTCAAGTGCATCCAAATCATAATCAGGAGCTATTATTACTTCAAAGAAAATTTTATTGATTTCCTCTGCTGTTTCTTTGTCAATCACCGCATTGGTAACCAGCACACCACCGAATGCAGAAACAGGATCGGCTTCAAGAGCTGCCTTCCATGCATCTAAAAGCTCGGGACGCGAAGCAATTCCACAGGCATTGTTGTGTTTTAGGATGGCAAAAGTTACATCCTCGAAGTCGTTGATAAGATTGAGCGCTGCATCAATATCGAGCAAATTGTTGTACGAAATTTCTTTACCTTGCAATTGTTCAAACATTTCGTTGAAATTGCCGTAGAACACACCGCGTTGGTGAGGGTTTTCACCGTAACGAAGCACTTTGGCATCATCGTTGGCAGCACGGAAATAACTTCCATCAGCACCATCAAAATAGTTGAAAATAGCGGTATCATAACCCGACGACACTGCAAATGCCTCTTTTGCAAAGAATTTACGTTCGCCAAGAGTAGTTGAAGCTCCGTTTTCGGTCAGTAAATCAAACAACGGTTGATATTGATCCTGAGAAGCCACAATGACCACATCGTTGAAATTCTTAGCAGCTGCACGAATCAGGGAAATACCACCAATATCTATCTTTTCAATTATATCTTCTTCAGCAGCTCCCGAAGCCACAGTTTGTGCAAACGGGTATAAGTCCACAATCACTAAGTCAATAGTAGGAATCTCATATTGAGACACTTGTTCTATATCCTGTGCTTCATCGCGACGATACAAAATGCCACCGAAAACTTTTGGATGTAATGTTTTGACACGCCCCCCGAAAATTGAGGGATATCCTGTCAAATCTTCCACTGCCTGACAGGGAATTCCTAACGATTCGATAAAAGTTTGTGTTCCACCGGTAGAAATAAAAGCCACTCCACAGGCATGCAATTCTTGAATAATGACATCGAGTTTATCTTTGTGATAGACTGAAACAAAGGCTGTTTTAATATTTTTTCTCTCGCTCATAGGTTCAATTTTTATTGCCTGCAAATGTACGGAAAATCTTTCGATAAATCATGCCTATTTAAAGTTATTTTCGACTGAAATACAGTAAAAAGTGTACAGTAAAAGACAAAGAATAAATATACAATTTACTTCACGTAAATAATGAAAACTTGCTCTGTATCGAATGCTCATAAACAAAGATTTGTATCCACAAATTGACAGCTTTTTAACGGTTTGCAATTGCGCTCGCACTTTTGTATTTTTGTAGTCGATAACCAGACGTAACTTCAGCGCACCTCCTAAAGAATATAAATGACTGAATATCTAAGCATAAGCTACACAATTGTTGAAATTTTGGGATATAAGATGAGTTTAATTGAACTCATTGGAACTATCACGGGCATCGCTGCAGTTATATTGGCTACTCAATCGAATATCTGGTCGTGGCCTGTGGGAATTGTCAATTTTATTTTCTCATTTATTCTTTTCTATCAGGTACAGCTCTACAGTGATATGTTCCTGCAGATATATTATTTTATCACAGGAATTTACGGCTGGATTTACTGGTATGGCATGAAGACCGGTGTGCAGACGCCTATCACGGTGTTGACGAAGCGCGCAAGAATAATTCACTCTGTACTAATTGTTTGCGGCACCATCGGGATGGGTTATTTTATGAGTCATATACATGAAATATGGCCTACGCTCTTCCCCACTCCTGCTGCATATCCATATCCCGATTCGTTTGTTGCTGTACTTAGCATTTTGGCCAACTGGATGCTGGCACAACGAAAAATCGAAAACTGGATTCTCTGGATTGTAGTGGACGTGATTTGTACCGTGATGTACTCATTGAAAGGTATCCAATTCTTCTCTCTCGAATATTTTTTATTTACCATCATGGCCATTTACGGACTTGTAAATTGGATTAAACTGTACAAGAAATCAATTATATGTGAGAAATTGAGGATATAGAAGTTGGTGAATCAGATTGCAGTATTTAATACAAATGAATATGCATTTATCCTCATTTTCAGATTAATGAAATGTTGAAATTTGGAATCTTGAAATCACAGATTCCCAGAATTAAATAGAAAATTATGCTCTTAAAAGACGCTTTACAACAGCGTATCCTTATACTTGACGGTGCAATGGGTACGATGATTCAACAATATAAACTCACCGAAGAACAATATTGTGGAGAGCAGTTTCGCGACGCCACTACCCTTCAGAAAGGCAATAACGACTTGCTATGCCTCACTCAACCGGAGATTATCAGCACCATTCATCGCCAATATCTTGAAGCAGGAGCCGATATTCTTGAAACAAACACATTCAATGCGCAGGCCATTTCAATGTCCGATTACAGCATGGAATCGCAGGTGTATGCCATCAATCTGGCGGCTGCAAAGCTTGCCCGTGCAGTGGCCGATGAGTTTACAGTTCAAAACCCGTCTAAACCTCGTTTTGTAGCAGGATCCATTGGTCCCACTAACAAAACGGCATCCATGTCGCCCGATGTCAATAATCCGGCATTCCGAAGCGTTTCATTTAGTGATTTGGAGAATGCCTATTTCGAGCAAATGGAGGCATTACTTGAAGGTGGTGTAGATGCCATTTTTATTGAAACTATTTTTGATACACTCAATGCAAAAGCGGCTATCAAAGCAGCTAAGAGGGCAATGAAATCAACAGGAAAGAAGGTTGAACTCATGCTCTCGGCAACGGTAGCCGACAAAAGCGGACGGACACTTTCGGGACAAACCATTCGCGCATTTCTTGCATCGGTTTCACATGCCGATATACTGTCTGTGGGGCTTAATTGCTCGTTTGGTGCCCGCGACTTGAAACCATACCTTGAAGAAATGTCGGAAGTTGCACCCTATTTTGTCAGCGCCCATCCAAACGCCGGTTTACCTAACCGTTTTGGGGCTTATGATGAAACGCCCGAGAAAATGGCCGGGCAAATTCAGGAATATATTGACGATAAATTGGTGAATATCATTGGTGGATGTTGCGGCACAACTCCTGCACATATCGCAGAATATCAGATGCTTGTTGCCGGAAAAACACCCCGGACTTTGGCTTCTGCATCTACCAATACCATTTTGTCAGGGTTGGATGTGTTGGAGATAACTTCATCTACCGGCTTTGCGAATAGTAGCGAAGAAAAGTGGATCAATCCGAAACATACCTCACCCCCTACCCCTCTCCTTGAGGAGAGGGGAGAAACTACAACTACAATTCTTGAAGAAAACTCATGGGACGCCACTCAGCCACACGCAAATTTTACTACAGACGCTTTTTCATGGGGCTTACTGATTGATATCGCGAAAAAAATGAGACATGAGCCTACAGAAGCAGAAAATTTGTTATGGGAAGCTCTACGTAATCGAAAAATAGGTTTCAAAATCAGAAGACAACATATTGTAAACGGTTTTATTGCAGATTTTATTTGCATAGAAAAAAGAACTGTTATTGAGGTTGACGGAGGTATCCATTTAAGCAAAGAACAAAAAGAGCATGATAAAGAAAGAACAAGGTTGTTGAATTTGAATGGTTTTACTGTTTTACGCTACTCAAATTCAGATGTACTTTCAAATCCTATTGTAGTAGCAGATAGAATAAAAAATGTACTTTCGGCTATTGAAATATCATCCGATAAATCGCAAATCGCTCTCCCCTCTCCTCAAGGAGAGGGGTCGGGGGTGAGGTCAAATAATGAAACACTCTCTCTCTTTGTCAATATCGGCGAACGGTGCAACGTAGCCGGTTCGCGTAAATTTCTGCGCCTAATTGTCGAAAAACAATATGACGATGCGGTGGCAATTGCCCGCCAACAAGCCGAAGATGGCGCACAAATCATTGATGTGAACATTGATGATGCAATGCTCGAAACTCAAGAGGAGATGGTAATTTTTCTCCACAACCTGATGTCCGACCCCGATGCTTCGCGTCTTCCAATCATGATTGACTCTTCCAAATGGGAAGTAATTGAAGCCGGGTTGCAATGCCTGCAAGGCAAAGCCATTGTCAACTCCATCAGCCTGAAGGAAGGCGAAGAAGCTTTCTTAGATCATGCGCATACTATTCGCGAATATGGTGCAGCAGCTGTGGTAATGGCATTCGATGAAAAAGGACAAGCCGACTCGTTTGAACGCAAAATTGAAATTTGCTCGCGTGCGTACCACCTTTTAACCGAAAAGGCAAATTTTCCACCACAAGATATTATTTTTGATCCAAATGTGCTGGCTATTGCCACCGGCATGGAAGAGCACAACCGCTATGGCATCGACTTTATTCGTGCCACAGAATGGATTAAGCATAATCTCCCTTTTGCAAAAGTGAGCGGCGGCGTCAGTAACTTATCTTTCTCATTCAGAGGAAATAATACAGTGCGCGAAGCAATGCATTCGGTATTTCTATACTATGCCATAAAAGCGGGTATGGATATGGGCATCGTGAACGCCGGAATGTTGCAAATTTACGAATCAATTGACAAAGAGTTGCTTGAACATGTGGAAGATGTGATTTTCGACCGTCGTCCCGACTCTACCGAGCGATTGATAGAGCTGGCTGAGAAAATTAAAGCTCAAAGCAACAACGAAACCATAGAGAAAAAAGAGGACGAATGGCGTAGCGGTACGTTACAGGAGCGCCTTTCATACTGCCTGATAAAAGGGATTGGCAATTATTTGGAAACCGACCTTGCCGAAGCTCTCACTCAATATGATAATCCGCTGACTATCATTGAAGATCCGCTAATGGCAGGAATGAACACCGTAGGCGAACTATTTGGCGAAGGCAAAATGTTTTTGCCTCAGGTGGTAAAAACTGCACGCACCATGAAACAGGCTGTGGCTATTTTACAACCGCACATTGAGGCGCACCAGAGTGGGCAAGTGGCAAAAAAAGCGGGTAAAATAGTGATGGCAACCGTGAAAGGTGATGTGCACGATATTGGCAAAAATATTGTGGGAGTAATTATGGCTTGCAACAATTATGAAGTGATTGATCTGGGTGTGATGGTTCCTACCGACCGTATTATTCAGGCTGCCATTGACGAAAAAGCCGATGTGATAGGGCTTAGCGGCCTAATTACTCCATCGCTCGAAGAGATGTGTCATGTGGCTGCTGCCATGCAAAAAGCAGGACTCACCATTCCGTTGATGATTGGCGGTGCCACCACATCTAAAATACATACCGCAATAAAAATTGCACCCAACTATACTAACAACGTGGTGACTTACTCGCGCGATGCTTCGCAAGGAGTATCGTTTTTGGGAAAATTAGTCAACCCGCTCACTTACGACAGTTTTGCAAACGAAGTACGTGCAGAACAGCTTGCACTTTGCACAAAAGAGCGCAACACGGTGCCATTACTCACCATGGGTGACGCACGCAGAAAAGCGTTGAACATTGACTGGGAGAATTTTACACCTTTACGTCCGACACAGTTCGAGAAACAGACCTTCGATATAGCTTTGACAACGCTCATTCCATATATCGATTGGCGATTTTTCTTTAAGGCATGGCGACTTACTGGCAGTTATCCTGATATTGCCACGGTGCATAGCTGCCCTTCATGCGAAAACAGTTGGCTCATCAACTACCCGCCCGAAGAGCGCGACAAAGCGAAAGAGGCTTTGAAACTTTATCGCGAGGCACAAGATATTTTGGAAATGCTTCAACAAAAAGGAGTGATGGCCAAAGCCACAATTACCTTCTTCGAAGCCAATGCCTCTCGAAACCGTGACGCTATTTTGGTAAAGACCGATCATGAAACCATTGCCTTGCCTGTATTGCGTCAACAAGCACAAAAGCCCGAAGGACAGCATAATTTATCGTTGGCCGATTTTCTAGTACCTGAAGATTTGGGGCGTACCGACTACATGGGCGGCTTTGCCACCTCCATTGCAGGTGCGGAAGTCATTGCTAAAGAATTTGCTTCGCAAGGCGATGATTACTCTTCGCTTTTAATTCAATCGCTAACCGACCGCTTAGCCGAAGCTACTGCCGAATGGCTACACTTGCAGGTGCGTTGCCAGTACTGGGGTTACGCAGCCAACGAAGCACTCAATATCGAAGAACTGCTCAAAGAAAAATATCAGGGTATTCGTCCGGCAGTGGGTTATCCGTCCCTACCCGACTTGTCGCTCATTTTCGACCTCGACAAGCTGCTGAATCTCTCGGAGATTGGAATCTCATTAACCGAGAATGGGGCTATGTACCCTAATGCTTCGGTAAGCGGTTTACTATTTGCTCATCCGCAAGCCAGTTATTTTATGATTGGAAAAATAAGCGATGAGCAACGAAAAACGTATTCGGCACAACGTGGTATCAGTATGGAAGAGTCCACCAAGTGGTTGCCGCGATAAAGCCACTAAAGGTCTGGCTCGCGAGCGTGAGGGATTGTAGCGGAAAGACCACAGGCCCGAGGCACGAAGGGGCGAGGACTTGAAGCGGAAAGCCCGACCCGAAGGGGCACGCCCAAAAAATGTGTCAATAAAACTACAAGATTGCTTTTGAAACACTAAAAAAACTTGTAGCGAGAGCCGAAACGGTCGAATTACTTGTTGGTACAAAAGGAAAGCACTATTTTTGCCATTCAGTAATTTAACTTTTGGCGAGTGAAAGTACGAGCTGAAGAGCTATAATTGCCTTATGGAATAGCTATATTATTATAAAACAATTGATTATGCTTAAAAAGATTTTATCTGTATCTGGAAAACCCGGTTTGTTCAAATTAATTTCTCAGGGCAAGAACATGATGATTGTGGAATCGTTGCTTGACAAAAAACGGATGCCGGCTTTAGCGCACGACCGCGTAGTGTCATTGGGTGACATCTCTATCTACACCGAGACGGAAGAGCTGCCACTTAGCAATGTGTTGACCAAAATGAAAGAAAAAGAAGCCGGTAAAGCGGCATCGGTTGACCCCAAAGCAGACGGTGCAGTGTTGCGCACTTACTTTGCCGGAATAGTACCCGATTTTGATAAAGACCGTGTACATACATCGGACATAAAAAAGATTGTTACCTGGTATAATCTTCTTATTGAAAATGAATTAACTGATTTTTCTATTCAGGAAGAAGAAAAAACAGAGAAAAAAGCAGAAGCATAACTAGACGTTACTTTTACAATACAAAAAAGCGTTTTGCCTGAATAGGTAAAACGCTTTTTTGTTGTTTTAGTTATAGGGACACTCAACTTAGATCATGCCCTCGTTTCCATAGGCTATTCTTCAATCCAGATTGTTCAGCGTAGGCTGCGCCATTTAGCGCAATTTTGAGCAAAGCGGTAATTTGTGCTGAAATTAAATTGAAAATTAGCGAAGCTAAAATCAAGGAAGTTTTCAACTTACAACCAGTTACAAACTGATTACATTTAGCTTCGCTGATTTTCAATTCCAGTCCAAGTCTCCGCTATCGCTCAGACTTGAACTAAAATCTGGCATGCTTGCGCCAAGAGGTGCTTCTTCGGTAGGTTCACTTGCGTTCATTTCTTTTATCCATACATGAGCAACTATTTGTTGCCCTTTTCTGTTTTCGCTTCGCACACAAAAATCACTCCTTATGCACTAAAACAGTTGTTTAGAGCCGACTCCTGTAAGCAGACTCTGGTGGGTCGATTCCACCATCTTATTAGCAGTTACGAAAAGATAAATCTTTTCTCACAGCACACCTTGCGCCAAGAGGGGATTTTCCTGTGCTACATTATCAAGCCACAGAATAATGCATAAGAAATAGAATAATCTTAAATAAAAAATCTAAAATACCTAATACTAAAAAAATCCACCATTTTTTCGCATAATATTCTCCAACATTTGGTATTAATGACTTTTTTAATGCAATGGAAAGCAAAATAAATATTATAGGAGTAAAATATTTCATAATACAAGCTTATGTTTTGGATGTTTTATTTTTGATCATAAATTCAAGTTAGAATAATTTCAAAGCGTTTAAAAAATTGAATAAGGCTCCTAATGCCAAACATATTATTAATGGCAAATATATTGTTACAATATCATAATGCATACTATACTCATCAAAATCTTCTTTTTCTTTTTCCTTTCTTTTCCAATACTTAAAGTATTTATATGATAAGACAGTGAATACTAAGAATACTAAACTAATAAACAGGCTTTTATAATTCATAATTTAATTTTCTTTTTTGTCATTAAGTTCTTTGGCCGCGACCTTTTTTGCTTGAGTGCCAGTTTCATTTTGTAATGATTTGTTTATCGTTTTAACGAGACCTTTTACTACATCAGATGTTTCTTCACCAGCACCAGGGAGCACTTTGTTTGCAAGTGTACCAGCTGAAAGTTCAACAGCAGTTTCAATGGCCTCATTATTCCCTTTCTTGGTGTCTCCTGTAATTAAATTTGTGACTATTTCGAGTCCGGAACCTAAAAGACTCGTAACAGTTCCTACTTCCATTAACATCAATCCAGGTGCTGCACCAACACCGTCAACAAATACACCAACACCTGCTTTTGTCATCTTATCCCCTACTTTTGTAGTGGCATCAGCAAGTTCTAAAATAGTTTCTTTATGTTCTTGAGTAAGATTTTGTATGTTTTTTCCAGTTTGTTTTATAGTTTGTATTGCCTTATTGGTAGTGTTTACAACAGATTGTTTTAATTCATTGGCTTTATGAGCAATATATTGTTTTGCATTATTTGCCAGTTTAGAAATTGTAGATAAATCCGGCCATTGTCCATTAGTATCTATATGCTTCACAGGATCATCAACACAGTAAGTATAAGGTGAAATAGAGAATTCCTTTTCACACAATGGGTCCATCGTTGTCCATTGCATCCTTACGTTATCTAGCCAACGTGCACCGTAGTCTTGCCAGTTAAGACCGTGCATGGTGATCAATTCCTTGCCGGTAAACTTAAATGGTTGTTCGCCGACTCCATGACTCTGTTCAAAAGCTGTTCCCGAAGGGTAATATTGTGTATCTTGTATTTTTGTACCTATATTTCCCTGATAGGAAGTAACCTCACGGATGCTTCCCAGATGATCTTTCAGGTAATAGCAGTATCTATTCCCGTTGGAATGGTCGATATAACCTTCGGGGGTAAGCACTTTGGTGAGTAGATGGTTACTTTCGCTCGTACCATTCTCATACAATATATTCCCGAAATAATCATCCAACCGCAGGGAAGCTTCACTTGTGCTGTAATCGCCATGGATAGTACCCACCGGTACATTCACATTAATCATCGTGGTGTAATACCGGGTACGCAGTTTTTTACCTGTTGCATCATAGCTGTTTATAACCTGATTGCCATTGCGAAACTGAATTACATCCGGCAAATTTAATACATTATATCGGATTGCCACTATGTCTTTATCCAAATCTGCTGTTAAATTTCCATTGGTATCGTAGATGAAATCCTTGTTTATACCGGTAGAATAGTTGGTGTATTCGGTCAGATAATAGGAAGGATATGAGCTTTTAACGTTATCATCCACTTTTAGCAACTGATTCCCTGTGTAATAAAAAGTCAGGTCGTCAATAAGCGATCCTTTATTTTTACGTTGGATACTCATCACATTACCCATTTTGTCGTAGGAGAAATACTCGTCTCTTACATGTTGACCGTGGATAATCCCGTTGTATTTCCCATAATAGTTGGCTTGTGTCAGACGGTTCAGTTCGTCATAGGTATATATATAACCTCTGGTTTCTGTTCTTCTTATGGGATATGTCCAAGTGCTTCGGGCTATATTGCCGTTGTAGAGGGGATTGGAGGTGTCGTCCTGATAAAACAGCTGTTCTTTCCAACTTCCTATATTGATGGATGTTGTCCAACCACGGACGTTATAGGTATAGTCGGTAGTTTCTGCTCCATTCTGACGCGATTTCGAGACAAGGCGCCCCAGGTTGTCATAAGAATTATTTGCAATAGTAATCGGAGGGGCACTGTTGAGACTGTGGGTAGTGGTAAGCAAGCGTTGTGCCTTGTCGTAGGTATAGGCATAAAGCTCCGTAACGGTAGACGTTGTGCCGCCGATGCCATGCGTTTTCAGTGTTTTATTAGGCTTGCCTGTAAAATCTAAATCATTATAGGTTATATCGTATCCTGCAAGGTGGTTAGTCGCACGGCTCTGTACCACACGCCCGTATTTATCGTAGTAGAGCGCTGTTACTTCAAAAAGCAACGGATTATCCAGATGATACACACGAGTGCCTGTAAGCAGCGTTTTGGCATACGAATCGGCTGCCGGGTCGGTATAGCCGCTTTGAGTAGTAGCGGTAAGCATCCCACTGGGGTTATTGCCTGTGACGGTGCGAAAATCGTAGTTATCGTAGTAGTTTACCGTTAGCATTGCAGTGAGAGTAGCATTTCCGGTAAAAGAATACCCGCCTGTGGTGGCATTTGTACCTAAAGTTTCATTTATCGGGGTGCCCCCAAAGGCCGCAGTTATCTCTGCTCGGGTGTTGGTGGCAATAAAACTATACACTAAGCGGTTGAATTTATCGTATTTATTGATCGTCCATTGCCCTTTGATGCGTTGGTTGCCATCCTGAGAGGCTACCATGCGGTCGGCCTTATCGTAAGCCATATAGATATAATCGGTTCCCGGTAGTTTTTTATCTATGCACCGCTTGCGTCCATCGTAATGATAGATATACCCGTAGAGGTCGAGCCACGATCCGGTTGATTCATCAAAGCCGGTAGTATTGGTACCCATCTGCTCCGATGCCATTGGAGGTATTACATAGCGCAAGTTATCAAGGTTGTCGTACACATAGTAGGTATTATAAATTTCATTGTTGTTGATTGTTCGATTTAGCACCTTGCGTCCTTGCTTGTCGGTAAACTCTAGTACCCATTTGCCGTCTTCGTCGGTGGTCTTTTGTCCGTAGAGGGATGCCGCGGGATATGTACCGCTACAGATTAACTGTGTTCCGCTTACCGCATACAGTTTTACATCCGAACCGTTGGTGGTATATTCCACTTTTTTCTTTTTGCCATTGTTGTACCAATCGGCACCGGGGCCATACTGTCCCGTTACCCTGTTTAACGGTGAAGGTTCATATTCCGGCTTGCTGTAAGGATTGGTATCTCCATTGGTCAACACAGCTGCATTGGTATAATCGGAGACATAACCCCCATTGTTATTTACAACTTTGGCAGGCAGCCATACCAAAGAATCCCTTCCCAAATTGTCATACATAATACCTGAAACCAAATCATCACCGGTAGGTGTTGATTTACGTTGTACAGTCTGTACTAATCTTCCTAAACCATCGAAGTACTGAATGGATGTATTTGAATTGGCATCGATTAAAGAAGATGGGCTGGTAACAATCTGATAGGGTACGGTTGTTGAAACATAATTTTGCGTATTCACTTGAGCCTCTAATCCAAACCGGACTAAAATAGAGCTGCAAAGTATAAAGGGCTTAAATATTTTCATAATCTTAAAATTGATAGAATAACAATACTGTTCAATCATTGCTGATCAAACTTTGTTTTTTTTGCAGGTAAGTTCTGTATTTTTGATCAGGCAATACCTGCTTATAAAGAGAATCTCTTTTATTTTCAATATTCTGAATTATTCTGGTTAAATTGTTACTGTTTTTCAGATCTTTTCTTGCCTCAGATTTCTGTTGAAGCAAGTCCATATTTATTGAATATATTTTTGATTGTTGAGAATTTGTTAAATTCAAGGAATCCATCATTTTTTGAGCTATTTTTTCGGCAAACAACTTGCCCATTTGGTTATTCTGAGGCGTGACCATTGAAAAAGTAATTATTACAGCCACGCACAATACAAGTATTCTTTTCATGTAAGGAATATTTTATGAGATTATACATTAATGCACTCTTACGCACACGAAATAATGAAAACGAAATGAATATGTTGATAATTACATGTTAACGCAATCTTCGTAACTCATTTCCGAATAGTTTGTTGACCAACTTCCGTCGCTCCACTCATAGTGATACACACATTGGTATTGCTCAGGATCCCCCCCCCAATACATTGATTTGGTATAAACTTTAACCCCAATTTCACAAACTCCATTTACCATTTTTCTGTCATCGCCAGTACATTGAATCGCAGTACAAGTGCCATTGGCATTTGCATACGCCTGACCATTGGTATTTACTTCGGTATAAGCTAATTGGTTTGCGTCGGACTGAGATATTGTGGAGGCATGTTTGTGTGCCGGTACCATATAATATACATAAGATCCTGAATATCCTGTTCCGCAATCATTTTTATAAAATCCTCCACCTACTTCCGAATTGTAAAACAGTGACGGTATATGATAATTGTAGTTAAACTGGCTTAGAATTTGATTGTCATGGTTGAATATGGTAGAGAGTCTTCCGAAGCTGTCATATTGATATCTTACATTCACATTTTTAGGATCCGTTGTATTACTTACACCATATAACATCTGGTACGTATTAGTAGTAATCATTACATTTTGTCCGGCTAAATTTGACCGAAGAGTATTCAAATAAGAGGCTGGGGAAAATGAATTTCCGATATTTGAGAGCAGCGAACTACCACAAATCGTATCTATTTTACCGTACGTAATTCCCACTATCTTAGCTACCGGTAAACTGTAATTATATCCCCATAAATAACAGGTATGTAAGCCTCCGGCATCTGAAATGTCAACCGGGTTCGAATTAATATCGTATCTGTTGTAAAAGATCCTGTTTTCATTTGGTAAATTCGGATAATGATTTGACACTTTAGCAAGTTCCACCTGTAGATTTTGATTGAAAAGTCCATAGGTGTAGTCAATGGTATTATATACCGTCCCGTTTTTCATTTGGAGTATCTGTACCGGTTCGGTTATTCTGTTCTGATTTTTCAGAGCAACTATAGTTGCATTTGAATTATCCATATCACCTACATAAATTTTTCGGGTTGATTCTGTATTGCCCTCACTGGTTGTTGTACTGATCAATGTAGGTTGAATATGTGTCTTATTGTCATAAGAATAGGTTGTTGTTTTTTCTATATTCCCCAAATCTGTATAGTCGGTTTCTGTTGTTTGTGTGAGCAACATAGTTTCCACCGGATGATTATATATATATGTATCAATTACATATTTTTCATTATGCATCTTCCCATCCGAAGTCCAATAAATCTGTCCCAGACTGTTGAATGCACTTAGTTGAGCCATCATACTGATATTTCGCAGATTGTTATACTGATATGGAGTATATGTGTTTATTGCGGAATGTACCGGAATGAATTGCCCTGCATTGTATTTATAATCAAATCGGGAGGTTTCTATCGTTCTTTTCCATGAATTATCCAAGGTATGACCCCACTGTATTCCTTCTACTTCATCGGCATATTGCATAAATGTATGTGTTGACTTGAGCACTACATTTGATGAACTCTTGATTACACTTACTTGCCCGTATGCGACTGACGATCCCGAAGAACCTAACGATGAATAATTGAATGGATTATAAAACGTTTTTGTGTAGTCAAGAAAATAATTATCTCCAAAAGTATCAGTACATTTCACCCAGCTATACGCTATACTGTGCCGAGCATAAAGTTGCAATAAAGAATAATTTCCTTCAAATCCTGTATTTGAATAATAAGCATTTTGATAGTCATATTCTGTTGTTGATATATGACCTTTCCCATCATTATCCGTTTGTTTGTGAATTCGCAACCCTCCGGCTATTTGGTTGCTTACTCTGTGCGCTTCAAATTCGAAATCGGTAAATCCTCCTGTCGGATATGTGATGCGTTTTAACATTGCCATTTTCATAGCATCTTCATCCGGCATTCTTCCAGAAGGATCCCAAGTGGGAATTATTGTATTTAAATTCCACATTAATATAGTGCTAGCACTGCTTCCATTATAGTAACCCCATATATCTTGTCCAGCAGAATTGCTAGCAGGCAAATAATCTGAATTGTATTCAAAATGATAAATACTGGAGGGAGATATTCCATCCGTCTTTTCCAGCGCATCCAGACGCAGTCGTGTAGTTACTCCGCTAAACTGTAAATATTTGAAATTATAGGTAATTTTAGTTCCATCATTTGCTGTAATTTCTATTTTTAATAACGGTTTTATTCCATCGCCGGCAAATTGCCCATAGTTCCCGTATGTGAATGAAACATTTCCGCCTGTAAAAGATATGTTGTCAAGTTGTTTTTGGGAATGATGCAAGGATGTACCATTAGTAATATTGTGATTGTCAGGATCTCCATAGCAACCTTCCGGATTATTCCTTGTCACATAACAGCTTTGTGGCGTATTTGCCAGACTATTGCTACTTATAGAGTATGAAAAAGTTGCATCGGAATGATTACTCGACATTGTCGACAAGTACCAGGAAGATGGATAAAGATCATGAGAGTCTCCCCATGATGTTTCTGTATCCTGAAATGAATAAGAAGTTCCTTCATTGTCAACAATTGAAAATCCGTCACCTCCGTCAAAATCTACCCCATACGGCTGATACGGCTGAAATACCGCTTTACAAAAAGAGGTATCGGTTCTGGCTGTAAGAAATATTTTTCCGGATTTGCCATTGAAATTGTAATAATACAGATCGGACTCTCCATCATAACCATTCTCAATCATGTGGTAAGCATAAACATCCCGGTCATAATTGTTATTTTCTGCCGGTAAATGGATATTGAGAAATCCTGCGCTGAATTCATCAGGGATCCCTCTCACACTTCTTGTTATCACACCTCCTGCATTTAACACCCATCCGAGACCTACACTTGAGGCCTGATCATTCACTTTAATTCCACCTCCATGATAGCTGATACTGATAGGAATTTTCTGTTTTCCTATCTTAATTTCATAAAGAGGGATGGATATATCCACCAATCCGTTCGATAAAGAAACTGGGATTTCTCCATATCGCCCAAGTAAAGAAGCTTGTGGAGATGGAGGTAATATTTCAGGAACTTTATAGGGCGTTGAATTGTCAGGATTGCCAGCTTTGGTATGAAACAGGCTAACTTGTAATATTACAAACAGTAATACAATAAATTGTTTTCGATTCATCTTATTAGTTTTATGTTTATTATTCATTATTTCTTCACCACATGCAGCGTCTTCACCATTCCGTTCACCATCACATAAAGCGGATAGATGCCTTGTGCGAAGCCTCCCATTTGCAGGGTTTCGGTGTAGTGACCTGCCGTGCGGTGTATGGGTGCGGTAGTGATGCGGGGTGAGCCCAAAGCATCATGTACCGAGAAATTAAGGGTCACATCCTGTGTGAGGTCATATTCTATCCGTAGTTGGCTCTCCACCGGGTTGGGGAGCAGGTGGCAATTGGTAAAGAGTTGGTCAATATCGGTAGAGACGCGGTTTACCGCGTCTGCATTATCAGCCAAACCGGTGGTGTCGGTCTGCTGCGCCTGGATTACTGGCGGGTAGAAGAAGGAAGCTACTTGATGTTCCGTCTCCTCCTTGCCTATCTTTTGGGTGGCGGTCTTTATGGTCTCGAACACGGGATAACGGTTGCCACGTACATACCATGCGTAGCTCTCCAAACGCATGGTAACACTATCTACCCCTGTTTCAGAATATTCGCGCAACGTCTTTACCCGCAGCACGTTTTTGAAGGTCAGTCCCAGTGGGGTGAGCAGGGTGCCCGTGGCATCGGCGGTAATGGTGGTGCGCCCTGCCACATGCAAGGGGATGCGGTGGCAATATTCGCCTACTCCGGTGAAGTGCGATGAGATGGTATCCTTATACCGGAAGGGAAACCGCATCTTCAGTTCCGGTTCGGGGTAGTTCATCAGGGTGGTGCTGTTTTCGTAGCCGGTGTGGAGCAACGAATCGCCTTTTACCTTGTAACGGTAAATAGTGCGATGCTCAATTCCTGCTATCTGCAAGGTATCGGGGGTGATGGCTTTGTAGCGCAGGTTGTAGGCATCGTTTACCGGATGTACGGCACGAAAGTCCCAGGTAATATCGCTACCCGCTGCTCCCGGGTCGATAAAGGCTACCTGTTGCTTGATAATGGAATCACCTGCCTGAGGCGTGTTGCGGTGCTTTCGCAGAGTCGTAGCATGGTTTTGTGCGGAGAGTCCGCAAATGCTACTTATCAGCAGAAGTAGCATACATTGACGAAGGTGTAGAGTGTGATGCATGGTTGTATATTTTAGTTTCAAGAATCTGAGCACACGGATAACACGGATTAATCTGTTGGAACGCTAACGACACAAATCGATCGCAAATCTTCTTTGTGAACCTTTAGCTTCGCTGATCTTCGATTGTGTGTACTTTGAGATACTTTGTGATATGCCTTGTTTTGTTTTACCACAAAGGAGCACCAAGGGTTTTCACAAAGGAGCACCAAGGGTTTTCACAAAGGAACACTAAGGTTAATCTGATGTTCTGTCTGAAAATAGTAGTAAGAGGCACAACGTTTCGCGCCTCTTACTAATATCGCATCGTCCGGTTGTCTAATTATGGAGCCCTTCCACTGCCTAAGCGGGAATGTCTCCATAGCCTAATGTGGAACCCTTCCATTGCCTAAGCGTGAGAGTCTCCACTGCCTAATATGGAGACTCTCCATAGCCTAAGGGTGAGTCATTCCATATTTAGACCGACACATTCAGCACATAATCGAAAGTATAAGTGCGTGGTTCTTTGAGCACCGTTCCCGACGATGAATACTGGGTAGTAACTGTCAGTTTGTAATCGCCCGCAGCCAAGCCTGCCGGCACCACAAAGGTGATTTTTGACG
>Ga0302286_10000996_pt1 | contig 21610 bp, 16 predicted proteins | sample III_Fen_E2_3_FD_198765 | JGI IMG/M metagenome (GOLD analysis project Ga0302286, IMG submission 198765) | Peat permafrost microbial communities from Stordalen Mire near Abisko, Sweden - III_Fen_E2_3 | ecosystem: Environmental > Terrestrial > Soil > Wetlands > Permafrost | place: Sweden: Abisko...
CAAAGGTTTATTGGTAGGAATGCGTATTCCTGAAAACGACTCAACCAGCTTCGAAATCTTATTCAGCATTTTTTCGTTTACCCGGGTTTCCATATTCAGATGGTCGATAACCGTAGCAATCACACTCGAAAGCGGAGCATTCCCGGCACGTTCGCCTAAGCCATTTACCGTCGTATGAATACATCGAATTCCGGCTTTTATCGCATGAAACACATTGGCAATTGCCAGATCATAGTCGTTATGGGCATGAAAATCGAACTGAACATCGGGATACGTATGAATCATTTCCCGGCAATATTCATACGTTTCATCCGGATCAAGAATCCCCAGCGTATCGGGCAACATGATTCGTCCGATCTTTAGATGCTGTAACTCAGCTACCATAAAATGAACGTAATCTTTCGAGCTGCGCATTCCGTTTGACCAGTCTTCGAGGTAAACATTTACCGAAATACCCAGTTCTTCAGCATAGCGCAGCGACTCTTTAATATCTTCAAGATGCTGTTCCGGAGTTTTCCGTAATTGCTGGGTAACATGCTTGTACGAACCTTTGCACAACAGATTCAGCACTTTCCCGCCAACCGAATTTATCCAGTCGAGCGAGACTTTGCCATCAACGAAACCCAGAATCTCCACCCGATGCTGATATCCCTTTGATTTTGCCCATTCAATAACCCGTTTTGCCGCAAGAAACTCACCGTCGGAAACACGGGCCGAGGCAATTTCGATACGGTCAACTTTTACATCTTCCAGCAAAATGCGGGCAACACTAAGTTTCTCCATATCGGCGAACGATACTCCGGAAGTCTGTTCGCCATCCCTCAGGGTCGTATCCATGATACTTACCATCCGATCTTTAACCTCAACGATTTCTCCTGTCATAATTAAGATTTCTTATTTACCTTCGAAAGCAGCAATTTCTTCTTTCATGCTGACCAGATAGTCGATATCATCAAGTCCATTGGTCAGACAATGTTTTTTATAAGGATTGATCGTAAAATCAACCGATTCGCCACTCGACAGAATGGTAAATTTCTGGTTTTGCAGATCAACTTCAAACTGAGCATTAGGATCAGCCGCAATAGCAGCAAATATTTTTTCCAGAAACTCCGGAGATACAACGACCGGAAGGATTCCATTGTTCAAGGCATTTCCCTGAAAGATATCAGCAAAAAAGCTTGAAACCACCACACGGAAACCATAGTCGTAAATTGCCCAGGCTGCATGTTCGCGGCTCGAACCACTTCCGAAGTTTTTACCTCCAACCAGAATTTTACCGGAAAACTTTGACTGGTTTAGCGGGAAATCAACAATTGGCTGGTTACTTTTATCATACCGCCAGTCGCGAAACAGGTTATCGCCAAAACCTTTGCGTTCAACAGCCTTTAAAAACCGGGCCGGAATAATCTGATCGGTATCAATATTTTCAATTGGCAGCGGAACTGCCGGCGATGTCAGGGTTGTAAATTTATCGTAAGCCATTTTAGAATATTTGAAGATTAGAATATTAGAATCTTGAATAACACTATGCGATGTTCATTTTCCCGAACTCGATTGCAATGTCATTCGAGATTTAATTAAAATTGAAGCAATCTCATGCGCTTCTGAAATAAGAAAAGAACCATTAGAATTAGGATTTAAATCTTCTTCCAGGGCAAATTCGATCCAGAATTCACACTCGTCAGCTTCTTCAATTGCAATACTCATTTTACTGATTAATAAAGGTATTGTTTGCGCAATACAGGATGCCCTGTAATTAGCTGCAACTGAAGTAGAGCATCTGATTAACTGCCCGCTGATATGTTTACCTAGCTGATCTTTAGGAAGAGCTAAACAGAACTTAATACAATCATGAGCAAACTTTTTAGTTCGCTTCTTCATCTGTTCTTTAAACAATCCCAATTCAGACATTTTCATTAATTTAAAAAGTGCAAAAAATATTTGAATATTAGAATCTTGAGTATTAGAATCTTGAATGTTAGAATATCTATTAGAAAGAAGTTTGCTACAAGATTTTTCATTCGAGATTCAAAATCGATCATTCAAAACGCTTCATTCAAGACTCAAGATTCGAGATTCAAGATTCCTACAAAAATTTTCTCGGATCAGTAATCTTTCCGGTTACGGCAGCAGCGGCAGCAGTGAGCGGACTGGCTAGCAGGGTGCGGGCTCCTGGTCCCTGACGGCCTTCGAAGTTACGGTTCGACGTTGACACCGAATATTTCCCTTCCGGAATTTTATCATCATTCATGGCCAGACACGCTGAGCATCCGGGCTGACGCAGTTCAAAACCGGCTTCGTTCAGAATTTCAACCAGACCTTCGGCAATAATCTGTTTTTCCACGGTTCGCGATCCGGGAACAATCCAGGCCGTTACGTTTTCGGCTTTCTTCTTTCCTTTCACAAAATTGGCGAAAACACGAAAATCTTCAATACGGCCATTGGTACAACTTCCCACAAAAACATAGTCAATAGGTTTACCAATCATCGGGTCGCCTTCGTTGAAACCCATATATTTCAATGCCTTTTCATAGGTCAGCTTATCGTTTCCGACCAAACCGTCGCTGGCTGGTACGGCTTTCGAAACACCAATTCCCATTCCCGGGTTCGTTCCAAAAGTGATCATAGGCTCGATATCGGCAGCATCAAAAGTATATTCAGCATCAAACACTGCATCAGCATCGGTTTTTAACGTTTTCCAGTAAGCCAGAGCTTTAGTCCACGCCTCGCCTTTCGGTGCAAATTCGCGACCAATCACATAATCAAATGTAGTTTGGTCAGGTGCAATCATTCCACCTCTGGCACCACACTCGATGCTCATATTGCAAAGCGTCATACGGCCTTCCATCGACAAGCTTTCGATTGCCGAACCTGCAAATTCCACAAAGTATCCGGTTCCTCCGGAAGTGGTGATTTTCGATATGATATAAAGCGCAATATCCTTGGCTGTAACGCCAACTCCCAGCTTCCCATTAACCGAAATGCGCATTTTTTTTGGCTTCGGCTGCATGATACACTGACTGGCAAATACCATTTCCACTTCGCTGGTTCCAATCCCAAAAGCAATAGCACCGAATGCTCCATGGGTAGACGTGTGACTGTCGCCACAAACGATGGTCATTCCCGGCTGGGTAATTCCCATTTCCGGACCTATAATATGAACCACGCCATGACCTTCCGTTCCCAGACCATGATAAACAATACCATGATTTGCACAGTTTTTCTTTAACATCTCCACCTGATTACGCGACATCTCATCCTTTATCGTCAGGTGCTGGTTAATCGTTGGCACATTGTGATCGGGTGTAGCAACCGTTTGCTGCGGACGAAGCACTTTTAAGCCACGTTTTTCCAGCCCCAGAAATGCAACCGGACTGGTAACTTCGTGAATCAAATGCCGGTCGATGTACAACACACTCGGTCCACCCTCAACCTTTTTCACCACATGTGCATCCCAAATTTTGTCAAATAAAGTTTTTGCTTCCATGATTTCTATTTATTCCAATAGTCCGAAAATCAGTTCTGACTATCGTAATTTGTAACTATCTAAATTTATTCCTTCGGTTACTTCACCGGTAACTTATTAATTGCATCGAGGTAAGCTTCCACCGAAGCGGTAATAATATCGGTATGAGCACCAAAGCCGTGGTAAATCGAATCTTCGAATTTCACCTGCATGTGTACTTTCCCCAAATCGTCGCTACCATGAGTGATGGCCTGAATCAGGAACTCTTCCAGCACCACTTTGCGATGCAGAATTTTCTTCACAGCCTTCAATGCAGCATCAACCGGTCCATTTCCTGAAGCTGAGGCATCCAGCAACTCTCCGGCAATATTCAGACGAACATTGGCCATCGAAACCAATCCTTTACCAGTCAATACCTGCAAGAAGTCAAGTTTTACGCGACGTTCTTTTTTGGTTACATCGCCCAACAGCGCAGCCACATCATCATCTTTAACATCTTTCTTCTTATCGGCCAGCTTCAGGAATTTTTCGTAGACTTCATCCAGTTTTTCCTTATCCAGCTCGAATCCCATGATTTCCAAACGGTGTTTTAAAGCAGCACGTCCGCTACGGGCTGTCAGAACAATGCTCGATTCGTTAATACCCACATCATTCGGATCGATGATTTCGTAGTTCTCACGGTTTTTCAGCACACCATCCTGATGGATTCCGGAGGAATGAGCAAACGCATTACGACCAACAATGGCTTTATTGGGCTGAACCGGCATATTCATCAGGTTCGAAACCATGCGGCTGGTCTTGTAAATATTTTTGGTGTTGATATTGGTATCGATGTTCAGCACGGCATAACGGCTTTTCAGGATCATCACCACTTCTTCCAGCGAAGTGTTTCCGGCACGTTCGCCAATTCCGTTCATCGTAACCTCGGCCTGACGGGCTCCATTCATGATTCCGGCAATCGTATTGGCTGTAGCCATTCCCAAATCGTTGTGACAATGAGTCGAGATGATTGCCTTGTGAATATTCGGAACGTTATCAACCAGATACTTGATTTTAGCTCCAAACTCGGTTGGAAGCGTATAACCCGTAGTATCCGGAATGTTCACCACGGTAGCTCCAGCTTTGATGACTGCCTCAACCACGCGAGCCAGGTATTCGTTTTCGGTACGACCAGCATCTTCGGCATAAAACTCTACATCTTCCACATACCGTTTGGCATATTTCACCGCAGCAATCGCCCGCTCGATGATTTCTTCAGGAGTGGAATTCAGCTTGTAGTGAATGTGGTAAAACGAAGTTCCAATACCAGTATGAATACGGCCTTTCTTAGCCGATTTGAGTGCTGCAGCAGCCACATCGATATCTTTTTCAACTGCGCGGGTAAGGGCACAAATGGTTGGCCAAGTAACCGCTTTTGAAATTTCCACTACCGAATTGAAATCACCCGGACTCGAAATCGGAAAACCCGCTTCAATCACATCAACGCCCAATTCTTCCAGGGTACGCGCCACTTCAATCTTTTCTACCGTGTTCAACTGACACCCGGGAACCTGCTCCCCATCACGTAATGTCGTGTCAAAAATGTACAATCTGTCGCTCATCTGATTTATTATTTGTTATTTATTATTTTCTACCGTCACGGGATGCGGGTTAAAACCACGTCATCCCGAAAATCATTTATTCAATTTGACCAGTACATTAAAACAAAAAAGGCCATCCTCTGAATTGAGAATGGCCCTTTTTAAAGCTCTTATAGTTTTACCCATACCATTCTCAATCGTGCATCCAAATTAGAATACCGAGAATGAGACCTAGTAGGGAAATGTTATTAAAACCTGTCATTTCTGAATAATTTGTCGCAAAGATGTATATTATTTTTTAAAATGAAAATAAAACGAACTTTTTTATTCGGATTCCTCAAATAATCGTCACATTCAATTAATACCATATTCGGAAAAGCCTGTCGCCGCTATGCGGCTAAAAATCCAAAGCTACCTCTTTTACTACCATACTATCGTTGCGATGCAACTGGTCTCTATACATAAACCGCGTAGCGGTGATAGTATGGTAGAAACTAACACACAAATTTACACCAGCCGCATAGCGGCGACAGAACCATAGACTCAATGCTATTTCAGAATTTTTCAATGTCAAAATAAGGTTATGTCACTTATTCAGTGCGAACACAAGATCAATTTGAATATATTAGATTAATTAGTTGCTATTTAAATCCAATCCGAAGCTCTTCTATCTGTGAAAATTTTGAAAAATACGGTTCATGTATTGAATTTTTAGGTTCTAATTTGAAGCTAAAGCCAAGTGGAATCTCTTTGCCAATCATCACAATTGAATCTACATAATTTGAATATATTTCTGCTCTCATTTTTTCTTTTATAAAATTGCTTTCTAGCAAATAGTTTTTTACATCTTCTTTTGTCTGGAATATCGATAAAAGAGATCTATTCCAAGTAGGCTTTTTCTCGTCCGAGTTTCCATAAGGTTGATAATTACCAATGAGATATGGAAGTATATCATCAGGGAATTGATCTGCTAATTTTCGCATTGGTTGGATAACTTCTTCATCCAAAACTTTTTTGCCATTTTCATCTACTTTCTGGCAACAGCAATAAAATAAGCTCACTGTTTTAATAGATATGCCCGTAATATCCTTTATGTGATTGATGAAATTATTTTTGGAAATAGAAATTGCTTCATGAATATTGAGGAAAGTATTAGAATCGACCTCGTGTCCCCAACTACTCTCCCAATTCCCTTCTTCTTTGCATTTTTGAACCAACAAAGCTAATAAGGGTTGGATTGTCTCTCCAAGATTTGATTCTTTAATAAAATTGAGCATATTATACTGAATAATTTCAATGTCTTGTCCTTTAAATGTTGAAGATACTTTCGGTATCAATGTACTGATTTCATTAAACACTAATCTAAACGACGATGGAGGATTTATTTTACTGCTAATCCAAATCAAATGCTGAAAATAGGCACTTAAAAAGTCTTTAATTTCATGATTACGTCCCAAATTAATTCTCATAGCACTGAGAATTTCTCCAAAACTAAATTGACCTAAAGTTTCTTTATCTTCAATGAGTATCTCTACTTTATTTCTAAATTCATCAAAATTCTCTGCCTTTAGCTTTGCTGAAAATACATCCATTGTAATGTCCTGATGGTTCCCCAAATAAAAGTAATTCAGGAAATTCTTATACCAGACAATACTTGTAGCCGGAGCTTGTGAATTCCCGAACCCAATTAAAATGGTAATAAGTGATTTAACATTTTCTTCATTTGGATCTTTATCATTATCTCGAAATATGATTGGCCAGTATTTCTTGTCTAAAGTTTCAATTTTCCCGTCATTCTTATCGGTGAATAACACATGGTATGCAATGTGGAACCTTTCGTAATAATCAGAAAAGAAAAACCGCAATAAATACAGGTAATAAAAATCCCGGAATCGGACCTTTCTTTCAACCACAACACCTTCGTCTATCTTTATTACAGTTTTATAATTAAAAACCAAAAACCCAACGAATCGCTTTACATCCCGAAGATTAGTAAACAATGCATAATGAATTTCATAAAGACTATAATGTTCTTTTTTTTGTTTTCCAGTTCCTTCAAAAAGATCAAACAAATCATGAATTTCGTCTTTGGGTAAAACATTCGTTTTATGTTCTAAAAGCTCTTTCAATACATTTATATACTTCCTTGGTTGCGGCTTATATATCGGAGCTTCCCACAACACAATTTTATCCATGTAATTTTTGTAATTGTGCTTATTAATTTCTGTTTGGATGGCTTCCTCCAAGTACTTCCGGTCGTAAGCGGCCAGAAAAACCAGATTCGGGAAGTTGGCCGTGTCGCGCATCAATTTTAGCACATCGGCAATTTCGTTCTTGGCCAGGCGGTCAAGGTCATCCACTACCACCACCAGGTTCTTATCGAGCAGTTTCATACTTTCGGCCAGCTTATCCTTTTGCTTTTCTACCGAATCGGGTCGATAAAACAATTGCCACAATGCTTTGCCCAAACCGGATTTATCGAGTTGCAGCAAAGCATCCGCATAACGGTCGATTTTCCAGTTAATGCCTATAATTTTGTTTTTCAAGCCGTCCTTTAGCGCATCAAAAAACAACTGGTTCATGGCTTTGCCCGAGTTAGTTTTCCAGGGGTGGAAGTCAACCACCGTATATTTGTCATTTTTCAGCTTTTGGCGAATCAGGTTAATCATCGAAGTTTTGCCTTCGCCCCATTCTCCGTTAATGCCAAAAACCACCGATTCAGAAGAAGAAACCGTTTTGATTTCCCTAACAATACTTTTTGCAAACACATCAAATCCTAATAGATCTTTAGGCTCTCTGAAACTTGACTTATAAGCCTCATCAGTTATGAAAGAAGATTGCTTTGCTTGTTCTTTTCTCTCGTGAAAAGTTTGTCTTAATTTTTTAAAATCCTTCAAATGCTGCTTCTGCTCTTTTCTGATTTGAAAAATCTCAAAAACGAAAGCAATGCCTAAAAGATCAAGTAGGTTAAATTGACTACAAAAAGAAAAGGAAAAAGGAATAAAATTAACTTTGGGTTCAGCCCAAAATCGGACAGGAATATACCAGATTAGGAATCCGATAAAGAATAAGAGAATACAATTTTGGCAGTATGCTTTAATAATTTCTTTCTTCCGAATCCGAATAATCACAAAAGAACCCAATAAAATAAGGGCTAAAACATCATACAATATAGATTTGTCATATTGGAACAAAGTGCTTCCAATAATATTTGCTAAATTGTTAATCAGTTTACTAAACAACAAGCAAATAATTGTCCATACAAAAAAGCAGATGAAGTAAGTGGAGTTGAATTCTTTTTTGATTCTTTTCCAAGAACATTTTAAAGTACCGGTTTTAGTAGTCATGATCAGGAAATTAGGAAGTACTAAAGATAATTATTTTTGCACTGCTTCGCACAAAAGGATTTAAGACAATCGAATTTAATGACCCGAAGTATTCTGTTTTGTCTCCGATAAAAATCAGATGCTCCCTCTTTGCGATACCTGGCGTATTTTACTTTGCGATACTTTAGCTGTTAATTTTCATTTGCGCACCGCAATCTATAAATTTTGTGAAACTTCACTAAATAAAGGAAACATACCGGTTCTATTTTCGGAAAGCTTACTAAATTGCAGACTCCGGTTCAGAAACCGGAAACTAAAACGAGATCAAATGCTACATTTACCCACACTCATAACCGATTTGGCACTGATACTGAGTGCAGCGGCCATCTTCTCGCTGTTGTTTAAAAAACTAAAACAGCCCATGGTGCTGGGCTACATTATTGCCGGGTTTCTGGTTGGGCCAAACATGAAACTGTTCCCTTCGATCATTGAAGTGGACAGCATTAAAACCTGGGCCGACATTGGGGTTATCTTCCTGTTGTTTGGTCTTGGACTCGAATTCAGCTTTAAAAAATTAATTAAAGTTGGCGGGGTGGCTGCACTCACGGCTATTACCGAAGTTACCTTAACGCTGCTGCTGGGTTTTGGCGTTGGTCTGCTACTCGGATGGCATACCATGGATAGTCTGTTTCTGGGCGGAATGCTGGCAATTGCCTCAACAACCATTATCATCAGGGCATTCGACGAGCTGGGTGTCCGAAGTCAGAAATTTGCCGGAATTGTTACCGGAGTGCTGGTCATCGAAGATCTGGTGGCCGTTTTGTTAATGGTGTTACTTTCGACCGTGGCTGTTAGCCAGACTTTTTCGGGAAGCAACATGATTAAAGAAGTTTTTAAACTATCCTTCTTTTTAGTGTTGTGGTTTGTCTCCGGCATATTTTTCATTCCTACTTTTTTCCGGAAAATCAAATCACTCTTAAATGAAGAAACGCTTCTGATTATTTCCCTGGCCTTCTGTTTTCTGATGGTGGTACTGGCAACCAAGGCCGGTTTTTCATCAGCACTTGGGGCATTTATCATGGGATCAATTTTAGCCGAAACCACCAAGGCTGAAAAAATAGAACACATCACCAAATCGATCAAAACCCTGTTTGGTGCAATCTTCTTTGTATCGGTAGGTATGATGATCGACCCGGCAATGCTGGTAAAACACATTATTCCGATTGTAGCAGCAACGGCAGTTCTGCTATTCGGAAAACCAATCTTTGTAATTACCGGTGCGTTACTATCCGGGCAACCGTTAAAAATTGCGGTACAGTCGGGAATGAGCCTCTCACAAATTGGAGAGTTCTCGTTTATCATTGCCACCTTAGGATTAAGTCTGAACGTAACCAGTAACTTTTTGTATCCGGTAGCAGTGGCGGTATCAGTACTAACCACCTTTACCACCCCGTATATGATCAGGCTTTCGGAACCTGCTTACAAAGGACTGGAAGCTATTCTTCCCCTGAAATGGAAATATGCGCTAAACCAGTACAGTCTGGAAGCTCAGCACATCAACGAAATCAGCGACTGGAAAAAAGTTCTTCGTGGTTATTTCATCAATGTGGTAGTGTTCTCGGTAATCATTATCACCTTAATTGTAATAAGCACCCAATTCTTTTCTCCATTATTCACGATTCTGGGATGGAATAAACTGAATCTGGCAATCCTATCGCTGGCTGTTCTGGCGCCATTTGTATGGGCTCTGGCTTTTCGCCGGACACAACAACAAGCCTATGCCAATGTATGGATGCGAACCGACCAGCGTGGACCGTTACTGTTACTGCAATTCTCACGGATTTTACTGGCAGTTTTGTACATCGGTTTTTTCTTCCACGTTCTGGTTTCGCTTCAGGTTGCACTCTGGGGAATCATTGCTTCATTTGGAATTCTAGGCATTTTTTATGGCAAAATCAAAGCCTTTTATGGCCGGATTGAAGCCCGGTTTATGGCCAATTACCACGAACGGGAACTGGTGAAAATAAAATCGGAAATACAAACTCCATGGGATGCCCACATTGCCCGCTTTGAGCTGGATCCGTTCTCCGCTTATGTGGGAAAAACATTAGAAGAATCCGGGATGAGGGAAAAATTTGGGGTTAATATTGTAATGATCGAACGGGGCGACTTTACCATTACCGTTCCCAGCCGAAGCAATCATTTGTATCCACACGATAAAATATCGGTTATTGGTACCGACGAACAACTCGACAATTTTATGCTGTTTCTGGAATCGACCGAAGTTAACCAACCCGAAGAATCGCAGCAAAACGTATCGCTTCATCATTTTACACTGAAAAAAGATGCAGCATTGGTTGGTCAAAACATTCGCAATTCCGGAATTCGGGAACAATCTCTAGGACTGGTCGTTGGGATTGAACGAAATGGGATACGCATTTTAAACCCGGAATCGGATACCGTATTTGAAGCCGGAGATATCGTTTGGATCGTTGGAAACAAAAAGCTTATCCAACAACTTATCGACGAATTTTCCGTTTGATGAAAATTAGTAAACATTAGTAACAAAAAATTATAGACAAAAGCAATATGGTTAACATTGATAGAACCAAAGTTGGTTATTTATTCGAAGGATTAACCGGCGATATTATGCCGGAAGAAGCAGTTAAAATAATCAATTCGTTTCTGGTAACAGAAAACCTGTATCTGGCAGCTACCCGTGAAATCACTACCAAACTGGAGAACCTGAACGAAGAATTTAAATACGTAAAAGACCGCAACCCGATCCACCAGATTAAAGCCCGGGTAAAAACACCGAAAAGCATCATGAACAAGCTGAACCGGCGCGGTCAGGAACTCACGGTTGAATCGGCCCGAAATAACTTGACCGACATTGCCGGGGTGCGCGTCATCTGTCCGTACATCGACGATATTTATTTGGTTGCCAAGTTACTGACTTCTCAGGATGACATTGCCGTCGTCCGGGTTTCCGATTATATCAAAGAGCCAAAACCCAATGGCTACCGAAGTCTTCACCTGATTGTGACAGTTCCCGTTTTTCTATCCGAGAGCACCGAACTGGTTCATGTAGAGATTCAGATACGCACCATCGCTATGGATTTTTGGGCATCGCTCGAACACGAATTGTGGTACAAGTTAAGCGACAAGAAAGACGAAATAACCCGGGAACTTAAAGACTGTGCCGATGTTATTGCCGATACCGATCAACGGATGCAAAACCTGCACAATTTTCTGGCTCACGGCAAAGAAACCGGGAAATAACAGACTACCAGATTTCCACTAACTGTTTTACCTGCTCGCAATAGCTACGTCCGGTAAGCAATTTCGACTGGTTAACATCATCCATCCGGATAGTAAAACGGCTACCATAGTGTTTGTTGATCTCCTTAATTCCGGAAAGATTAACGAGTAGCGACCGATGAACCCGAAGAAAAATACCATTCAATTTTTCTTCGAGGTTTTTCAGCGGGACATCACTTAAATAGGTTTTGCCATCTTTGGAATGAATGGTCACATATTTTTCGTCGGCCTCGAAATACGAGATATCTTCTATTTTAAGGAAAAGCATTCGATCGCCTAATTTCACAGGAATACTGGTAATCTCCTTCCGGGGAATTCTGCGGATAAAATCATCAACCACCCGCAGTAATTCCTGTTTATCAGTACGCGCCTGTAATGAGTCCAGCTTTTCAATCGACCGAAGGATTCGCTCTGCTTTAACCGGCTTCACAATATAGTCGATGCTATTGGTTTCAAAAGCCTGAAGGGCAAATTCGTCGTACGCAGTGCAAAACACCACCACAGGCGAATGCGTGCATTGCTGTAGCACTTCAAAACCAGTTAGCCCAGGCATCTGAATGTCAAGAAAGACCAGATCTGGTTTGAGCCGATCAATCATATCACGACACTCCAATCCATTTTTTGCTTCTCCAATCAGTTCTATTTTATCGGTGTATTCAGCCAATAGTTTAGTCATACGATCGCGGGCAGGTTGCTCATCATCGGCAATCAGAGTGCGGTATCTGGAGGGTAATGCCATTATTTCTTGTTTGTTTTCAGTTCTGTAAAATAGACAATTTGAATATACAGACAAAGAAAATCAACACCAAGTATATTTCGTTGTGACTTCATGTTTAAAGATAGTTATACCGGTATCGAAATTTCAATGTATTTCTCAGCTCCATTCTTCCAGTTTACCGCTGCTTCGGAGCCATACAACAAGGCAATTCGCTCCTGGGTATTCTGTATTCCATAGCCAACCAGTGGTCCATCCGGGAAAGCTGGCCCATTATCGTGTACCCGTATTTTTAGCTGTTTCCCGATCTGGCTAATCACAATCCGAAGGCAACCATTTTCGGTAATCGTCGAAAGACCATGTTTAATGGCATTCTCCACCAAAGGCTGAATCAAAAGCTGTGGTATTTGAACAGTCAACAGCTCATCCGGACAATCAATCGAAAAGCTTAAGCGTTCTCCAAAACGAACTTTTTCTATTTCAAGATAGGTTCGAATAGCATTCAGCTCCTCAGCAAGCGAATTCATCTGTTTCTGTTCCCGATTAATTGCATATTTAAAAAAGTCGGACAAAGCCAGAGCCATTTTCTCCGTTTTTGCGGCATCGGTAGTAGCCAGACTGGCAATCGAATTCAACGCATTGTATAAAAAATGAGGGTTAATCTTCGCCCGGAGCGACTGCAGCTCGGCTTGCTTATGAAGTTCTCTTAATGCCGAAAGTTCATGATCTTTTTGTTGTATTTCGGTTCGTGTAATACTCGACAATGAGAAGAGAAAAATCCGGATAGTCGTAATTGCCAGAGCAAACAACAACGGATAAAAATAAATATCGGAATTGACTCCGGAGAACAAGCTCATAGAAAGCAGGACTAAGAAAAAATACGACACGCTCAAGGTATTTAATATAATAAGAACAAGTTTCTTCCTGTACGGCAAGCTAGATTGGAAGATTCTTTTTTCGATCACAAAGAAATAAAGAGCCAATACAACAACCGCAACATCATTTATCAGAAGGCTGGGGAAATTTTTTAATGTCCCCGCCACATCAAAATTCTTAACCGACAGATAAAACAAAAAGATCAGATCATAAATAAAAACACCACATACCAACTGGACTATAAAAACCCTTAAATTCCAATTGTGCTTACGAAATACCTTAAGAAAAATCAAAATTGAGAACAGCAATATTGCAAGAACAAAACTGCCGAAGAGACTTATAATTCTTAACCAGTCAGCATATCGATATTGATAGTACGCCCTTGCGCCATATATTTTAACAAAAAAGTCCTTAAATTGAGCCTTAAAATCAGGAGAATATAGCTTATACAGAATGAATTTATCGACCGATCTGTAACTAACCGATTCCGGCTTATCCACATCAAACACACATCCACTAATAGTTTGCGTTGCTCCCGACTCCGAACTAAACTGAACAAGGGCTCTATACAAATGATAATAAAACACCTTTTTCATGTCCACATCACTGGAATCCTTAGGCATCGAGAAATCCACTTCACATCTTTTTATACTCCCTTGTTTAATCTGTTGCGAAAAACCAGACAAGACACCTACGGATAAGTTCATCCTAAAAATCAGATTTGCAGTCGAAGTTTCGTCAACAAACTGAATCTTTTGAGGTAATAACACATTAACTTCATCCACCAAATGTTTAATATAATCCAGATCCGTCTTTCCAAAGGAACCTTCCAATTTAATTTTGATTGCATCACGAAAAACAACCGGATCATTAGCATCAGAAACAAATTTCCAGCGAATCGATTTCCATGCTGTTTCAGCCAGATTACCATCAATTCCTTTCGCATACCTAACCATAAAAAATGGTGAATACAATTGTTCCAAAATATAAAAATCGAAAGGTGAGAAGCTTATATTTTGGTCCCTTTCTTCAGTAAAAAAAGATCCCTCCAACCCGGGAAAAGGTTTCTGCCTCCAACCACTAATCGTAAATGCATAAAACAACCGACCATAAATTAGTTGTTTGCGCTGCAATGGAGTTAATCCAACCGGATAGGACATTTCACAGGTAGTTGTTGAATTATTATTCCCATACATAGTGGTCTTTACTTCTCTGGGTTGCTTTTCATTTAACTCCAGAATCAAATTCCCTGGCTGCCTGGATAGCTCAATCTTAAGATGAGGGATAGCCTTCCTGAAATCTTTTATCAGCTCCTTGATTTGAATAGAATCTTCAGCAGTGATATCCCCTTTTAGATTAATTTGAATATCCTTCGAATATCTATTAAGGTATGATTCACGGTTCCGTAAACATTCATGAATAAACTTCCATGCTAGTTGTTCCTGTTCGGAAGTAAGTGGAGTTCCGAATGAAGCACAAATACATCCGACGAGTAACACAATTAAAACAAACAGACGTTTCATAACGAAGAATTTAAAGGTTTTCCCAAAGAAAAACATTCGGATTCCAATTTAAGATAATAATCCGACAAGCTGCACAATTGAACGGATAAACTGCACCGAAAGGCATAAGTTATACATTCACAATCCGCCAGTTCTCAGACACAAAAGATTCCCAAAGTTTCGCAAAGGAGAAATCAGATAATTAGAATAAAGATTAGCGCAACCGAAGAGTTAATGGTTCTTTCGAAATGCTGAGACGTGACCAGGGAAACGGACAAAAGCGAGAAAAAGAAGTTTCTTCGGTAGAACATGTATTCCCGGAAACAATATCATACAATTAAACTATTTCGAAATAGAGCAGTCTCTGTTGGTGTAAAAGCCAGTAGGGCTAAAACAATCCATTGCAATTTTTCACCGGATAAATAGTCAAAGCCTATCACCCGATGTTTTTGACGAAAAATCCACCAAATAGCGACTTTGGCTTTTGTCTTAAAAAATGTTTTTTTAGTGGAAAAATCCTTAAAAACATGATTTATAACACCATTTACGCAATTCGGACACCACTCGAATTAAATTTTTTAATTGATATTAAATGTAATTCATTAAATTCGCAGCTTTTATCGCTGAAAATTCAGCGAAACAAACAATAGAGAACCATGATTTCGGAAAGAATAAAAACGAATGCCACCGCAATTACTGCAACTCTCGAAGAAGAGGGAATGATGCCAGTACTTGAGTTAAGAGACCACACCAATCTCGAAGAAAAAGATATACTGCTGGCTTTAGGCTACCTTTGCGGCAAAGAACAAGTACAGCTGTTTTCACAGCAGGAAAACGACTTAAACGTCATGCTGGTGTTCTAACACACTACCGTTTATTCCAGTTAAATTTATAGTTACCCTGAATCCTGCAAAAACAGCAGGATTCAGGGTTTTTACTGTATAAAATTTCCTTCCTCAGTAGTTTCTCCGTTTTAATAAACTGATCGGATGAACTTAAAGTCATCCGATCAGTCGTGTTTCAGGCGGATTATACTCACAAAAAAAGACGCATATTGCAAGTAACATTGAATAAATTAACTTTGGATAAACTTTTGGGTTATGTACTTAGATCAATATTCCAACGAAATCAATAGTCTTTGCCTTCAGAATAAGGTTAAATCTTTGTTCGTATTCGGGTCGGTGCTTACAGATCGGTTTTCCGCAGATAGTGATATCGATTTGGTTGTTGACATCGACTCCAACGATCCCCTTGATTATGCAGAAAACTATTTTAACCTAAAGTTCGCTTTACAGGATCTATTCCGGCGTCCAATCGATTTATTGGAGAATAAAGCCATTAAGAATCCATATATGCGTCAAAATATTGACCGTTCAAAATCGTTAGTTTATGCAAGATAATAAGCAGTTTGATATTAAAGCTTGCTTAACAGATATTGAGCAGGCAATTCAGGAGATCACCGAATTTCTGCCAGAAGAAAGGAATTACATCGCCTTTCAAAATGACTTAAAAACCCGAAAGGCCATTGAACGTAACATCGAAATTATTGGCGAGGCAATGGATCGGATTTTAAAAACCGACCCTGATTTTCAGATTACCGACTCACGAAAGATTGTTGATACCCGAAATCGTATAATTCATGGATACGACAGCGTTTCACCCGATATAATCTGGCTAATTGTGAACCGATACTTGCCTATATTAGCGAGTGAAGTTAAAGAATTACTAAAACGGTAGATGCACTTATAAACGCACCAAGCCCCCGCTATCCTTCCGGACGACGAGGGCTTGTTCATTTTAACGGAATAACTGTTTGCTAACGGTTCAGACGATGAAGCAAGTTCACCGTCTGAATCACACTATTCAATTACACACCTAATTTACTTCTACGGATCTGCTCAGCACCCGTGAAGTTATATTTTGCCACATGACCTTTCAGTGGAATAAGCTTTTCGTTGATAATATCGATAAAGCTTTCGGCCTGTGGGAAGAATGCATATTCCAGTTCATACGCAGGAGTAATCCAATCGCGTGAACCCAATACTGCCGGAGGTGCATCGAGATCGTCGAATGCCAGATCAGTAATATTTCGGGCAAGGTCGTTCAGGAACGATCCGCGTGCTGTTGCATCGCTAGAAATCACGATACGTCCGGTCTTTTTTACTGAGGCAAGTACTTTTTCGTAGTTGAAAGGAACCAGTGAACGGGCATCAATCACCTCGGCACTCATTCCATATTTTTCTTCCAGAATTTTTGCTGCATCCAAAGCGCGATAAAGTGTTGCGCCGATCGTAAGAATCGTTACATCTTTTCCTTCGCGTTTGATATCTGGCTCACCAAATGGGATTTCATAGTATTCTTCAGGAACTCCACCTTTGTGGAACTGTTCACCAATTTCGTAAATACGTTGACTTTCAAAGAATACAACCGGGTCGGTTCCTTGCAGTGCACTGTTCATTAAACCTTTTGCATCATAAGGAGTAACCGGGAAACAAACTTTCAATCCAGGAATATGAGCAGTTAAAGAAGTCCAGTCCTGCGAGTGTTGTGCACCATATTTCGAACCAACCGAAACACGCACCACAACCGGCATTTTCAGGATGTTTCCACTCATAGCCTGCCATTTAGGCAACTGGTTGAAAATTTCGTCACCACAACATCCGAGGAAGTCGCAATACATGATTTCCGGAATCACACGGCCACCACACATGGCATAACCAATGGAAGTCCCGATGATTGCAGCTTCGGCAATCGGTGAGTTGAACAAACGGTGATAAGGAAGTGCTTCGGTCAATCCACGATAAACTGCAAATGCACCACCCCAGTCACGGTTTTCTTCACCATAAGCAATCAACGATGCATCTTTATAGAACCGATCGATAATAGCTTCAAAAATACCGTCACGAAGCTGGAATTGTTTCATCTTCGACACCGGATTTCCATCTTTATCAACAGTAGCCCGTTCTTTTTTAGCGATTTGCTGAACGCGTGGATTTTCGCTCATTGGATGATTCACGTCTGGTTTTGCGTCAGACATAGAGTCAACCGATTGATTCGAGAACATCATTGTTTCAAGCAAATCCGGATTTTTGTGCAAATCCATAATTGGCGAAAGTTCATCGTTAATAGCCAATTTGAAAGTATCGAGCATTATTTCTTTAATACCAGCCCAAGTCGAATCAAGATCAGCCTGAGTAGCTACACCAGCTTCGATGAGTTGTTTTCCATAGGAAATGATACAATCCTGTTCTTCCCATGCCTTGATCTCTTCAGATGTACGATATGATGATGAATCGGAAGGCGAGTGACCACTAAAACGATAGGTAAGAATATCAACCAGAATAGGTCCTTCTTTCTTCTCGATCAAATCTTTCTTACGGCGGTAAGTTTCAATCACAGCCAATGGGTTGTAACCATCAACACGTTCGGCGTGCATCTGCTCAGGATTAACACCGGCACCAATACGGGCAGCTACATCGTAACCCATGGTTTCGCCGCAGGTTTGTCCACCCATTCCATACTGATTATCCATAATGTTGATAATCACCGGAAGACCACCCTTCATATCATCAGCCCAAAGTTGTTTAAACTGATCCATTGCAGCGAAGGTAATTCCTTCCCAAACCGGACCACGAGCCATTGATGCGTCACCGATGTTGGCAACTACCAAACCTGGTTTACGGTTAACTTTTTTGTAAAGAGCTGCACCAACCGCAATGGTTCCGCTACCACCAACAATGGCGTTATTTGGATAAATACCGAATGGAGTAAAGAACGTGTGCATACTTCCACCCAATCCTTTATTGAACCCTGTTGTGCGTGCAAAAATTTCGGCCAATGCACCATACAATAAGAAGCGAATTCCTAACTCTTTAGTATCATTGCCTTTGTAGGATTTCTTAGCAACATTAAGCGTAGCTCCATCCCAAAATTCGTTCATGATTTTTTCAAGTTCTTTGGAATCGAGTGTTTCAATAGCCCGTAATCCTTTGGCAAGAATTTCGCCATGACTCCGGTGTGAACCAAAGATAAAATCGTCAACGGTCAAGGTATAAGCCATACCCACGGCAGCAGCTTCCTGTCCTGCTGAAAGGTGAGCCGGGCCTGGGTTGTTGTACTCCACGCCACTGTATCCACCGGTAGTTTTTACCAGATGAAGCATGGTTTCGAACTCACGGATAACCACCATATCGTGGTAAATCTTTTTCAAGTCTTCTTTAGTGAAGTTTTTGCTTTTCAGCTCTTCACTGACTGTTTTTTTGTACTGGTTTACCGGAATCGGAGTGAATGTAACTTCACTAGCTTTCCTAACTTCCGATGGATTAATAAATTGACCTTTTGGCATTGTATTTAGATTTAAAGTGTTTGTTAATTGATGCTAATTTATTGTGTAAATAGACATTCAAATATCTAGTTATCAAGATTTCATTTCTGAAAAATTTCAGGATACTTCCGGATAAAATAAACAGGAGTACAACTCCATGCATGGCAATAGCTGTTCACCAGAAAAGATTTGTATGGAGACACCAAATCGTCCGTAGGATCATAAACCTCCCAGAACGTGTCTGCTCCTTTATTAACCATTCCTCCCCAGTAAGAAGCTATGGTTTCTTTTGCTTCCTGATTTAGTCCGGTCATGATCATGGCCTCAACCACATAGTGATACATATAAGGAGCCCCCGGGCAAACCACATCAGGCATGTGAGGTAAAGCCAGCAATGCTTTGGCTCCTTCTTTCTTCGTAGCCACACCGCTCAAAACCATCCAGGCCTGCGAGGCATAGGAAACCTGTTTGTCTTTTCCGCTGACGAAAACCTTTTTTTGAGTATCGTACAAGTTTTTGCGGGCAGCCTTTGTCATCTTTTCGATTAACGCCGGAAGTTCTGCAACTTCTTTTTCTTTGCCCAGCATTTTAGCCAGTTCATAGGTGTTTTGGTAAGCCCAGATTACACATCCCTGCAAGCTTGCCTGTTTATCCAATCCATTTTTCCAGTCAAAAAATACCCACCATTCCTTTGCTGCACGTTGATAATCCATCATGTCATCAGACAGAAGGTATTTCTTTGGAATTTGAACCTGTTCTTTAGCCACTGTCCACAGGTCGTTTGCCGTTACGGTGTCGCCTGTCGAAATCAGATATTCCTTTAATGCGACATTAAAAATGAGCGCATAATCAAACAGAGGACCATAAGGTGCGTGTGGCTGAGGCCGTTCAAACACATTAGGCGGAACAACCCCATTTTCGTAACACAAGCCAGCCAATAAATACAAACAGTGTTTCGTCAAACTGTCGTTTTTATAGGAATACTGATTGGCTAAAGATTCGAGGTATAAATCACCAATCCACAATCTTCTGTCGCGTTTAGGGCCATCCTCATAAACCGTTTGCATGCATTCCTTCAGCGTATTCAGGCCAACCTGATCAATTTTTCTAATCAGTTCCGGCGTTTCGGGAGCGAGTGCTTCAACTTTTTGCTTAGCTGAAGTGGTCGCATCTACATGCAATTCAGATATTTTAAAATTTGAAGATTTAGAACTTCCAAGCAAGTCGATCCGAACATACCTGAAAGCTACTCTTCGGGGAATAGTAATGGTTGCCGGAACTTCAGAAACAGTAACAATCTCGTCCTGAAGCCAGGCTCTACTCAGGCTACCACTGTATGGATCGAACGGAAGAACAGCTTCGGCGGGCATCTCGGCAAAAGTAAATTTAAACCGGATTGGCGCATCAGCAAAAGCACGATCGATCACGTCAATTTTGAACGTTACAAACCCGGTTAAATGCTCTCCAAAATCCAATGTTATTCCCGACTGCTTTTTCATTGAAGTAGAGTAAAAGCTTTCAATGTCAGTCTTACTACTTATTTTCCATCCTTGAAAAGCCTTTTCATCTTTTGATAGGGTAACAATCGAAACTGGTTTTTTTGTGAAAGAAACCAGCTTCGGCTGTGTTGCAGCAGCTATTTTGAGCCATTTGGAACTTTGACCATTATAAACATCCTGTGCAACCGATTGTAAACATATCAGGGAAAAGGCAACTACGAAAAGATGGATTTTTTTCATGAAAAATCAGACGTTTAGAATAGAAAACAAGTTTCCTTGATGATCTCGCTCACCGTTGGGTGTGGAAATACGATTTCCTGCACATCCTGAACTCGCAGTTGGGCTTCGATGATGGCACAGGCTCCCCAGATCATTTCGGAACAAGCTCCGCCGACCATGTGAATTCCCAGAATTTCACCATATTTTTTACCGGCAATCACTTTGCAGAAACCATCTTTACCTTCATTTTCAGCAACAAAACGTCCGGCATAAGCCATTGGCAATTGTTTAATGACCACTTCAATTCCTTTTTCTTTGGCTGCTGCTTCGGTTAAACCAACACCAGCTATTTCAGGATGAGTATAAACAACTCCAGGGATTGCATCGTAACGCATCAAATCTTTGCGACCTAACATGTGGTTCACTGCAACTTCAGCCTCGCGGCTAGCTGTATGCGCCAACAAGGAGAATCCGGTAATGTCACCCGCAGCATATACATTAGGCACATTGGTACGACAATTCTGATCGATTTTTACTCCGCGTGGAGTGAATTCCACACCGATATTTTCTAAACCGATTCCAGCTACATTAACTTTACGACCAACCGACAACAGCACCTGATCGCCAGTAATTGACATTTCCTGTCCATCCTTTTCGAATACCACTTCTTTTCCGTTCAGCTTGGTTACGCGGGCTTTCAAATGAAATTCGATTCCTTTTTTAACAAATTCTTTGCGAACAAAAGCAGCAATTTCTTCATCTACTCCGGTTAAAATTTCCGG
>Ga0302286_10000997_pt1 | contig 21582 bp, 20 predicted proteins | sample III_Fen_E2_3_FD_198765 | JGI IMG/M metagenome (GOLD analysis project Ga0302286, IMG submission 198765) | Peat permafrost microbial communities from Stordalen Mire near Abisko, Sweden - III_Fen_E2_3 | ecosystem: Environmental > Terrestrial > Soil > Wetlands > Permafrost | place: Sweden: Abisko...
ATACTATAGGTATATTTAACTGGTATTGCATTAACTTTTTATATTTTTCATCTTTGCTAATAATATTTTCCCTTGTATTTATGATAAACTCGATAATATGAGCCCTTTTTTCTTCTGTTAATTTGTTATAGAAAATACATTTATCATTTAATAAATCAAACTTCTCGTCAATTAAATCAATATATCTAATTTTAATCTTCGGAAATTTATCATTAAGTAATTTTAAAGCTTTAATATGTATAACATAAACAGCTATTGTTACTGTTAAATCAGTAAATTCATTCGGTAAGTCACATATTTTAATTAATTTACCATGAACATTAATTTCTTTTTCAATGAATTTCTTTAGTTGATTACCAGAACCCGAAAAATCATCTACAAAGATCAACTCCTTTATTTGATTATCAATAGCTTCTTCTATACTATAGATATCAGATACTACATCACTTCCTAAAATACTTCGGTATCTAGGCATAACTTGATAAGCACTACCACTTGCATCACTAGGAATTGTAGCAGGTATAACTTTTAAGTTCTGCTTATATATATTCCATTGGTCAAAATAGTATGGATCATCTTTAAATAACTTACAATTTTTCAACTGATGTTTCTGAAAAATTTCACCTTTTATTTGATTAATTATATTTTTTGTATAAGAATTTAACTGTTCATTATTATAAAAAAATATATTGTCAAGAATTAACTTACCAATATCTTTATCTTGTCCGAAATTTTGTATCCAGCTGTTAGCACGTCTTTTATCAACATCAATCCACCAATTGCATTCAATAAATTTTTCATATAAATTATCTCTGCTCATATATTTATCCTATCTTTTGTATTAATATTTTTATTTAATCGAACTTACAAAATAGCTTTTATATCAGATGCTGAAATGTATCTTGTTGAAACTCCTTTTACTGGAATATTCAATTTACCATTCATAGAATTACTTTTAAAAACATTTATGAGTGCGTTTGTTTCACCAGACCTTACAGCAATTAAACAATCCGAGATATATGCATCTTCAGTATTTAAATACCAATAACCGGCGCACTTCCCTACACGGTTAACAATAATATCCCCTGGCTTTGTCTTATTGCATCTTTTCGTTATAGAATTATCATTGCAGTATCTAACTGCAGGTGTCCATACATTGTTAATGAAACGATTTGAACAGTGTAATACTTTTGATCCTTGTTCTGTTAATTGGCTGCTAAAAATATTTCCTCTAAAACTACATATATCAGCTCTATTTTCATATGATTTTAACCCATTAATCCAGACCCCTTGAAGAATCTTAGAATGTTCAATATTACTTCTTTGGAAAACCCTGTATTCCTTACCATCATATGTCATTTCATAAAAATCTGTATCATAGTGCTTTTTTCTATTGTGCTTTTGCATTATAATAGCATATGTATTTATTTCGCGTTTTCCAAATGTTTCTATTGGTAGTTTTACCAACTTTCGTATTCGATATTCCTTTGCAATAGAACTTCTTGCTTTTTTATTACTTTCTCCTTCAACAAAAGTTGAAGGTAAGATAAATACCATAAGACTCTTATTATCAGATAATAATAAATTTGCTTGTAACATCTCATTTTCATAACGCTTATTATTCAAGTTCTGCAAGACATTTAGGGATTGATGGTTATGAAAAATCCTATTGGAATTATCCAAATACCCAAAAGGTGGATTTGATAAAATTAATTCATATACTTTATTATTCTTGTATTCTTCTACTGCAAATATCCTTCCGTCTTTCGTAAAGAACTCTGCATTTTCAAAGCAATTTACTCCAGCTTCTTCGTCAATATCAACACCAGTAAATTTAGCATTAGGATATTTTTCTTTAGCTGCACATAACAAATTCCATGAACCGCAGCATATGTCAATAATTTTTTTGTAGTTACGTTTAGGTAATAAATTTAATAATTGTTCAGCTACACCTAATGGTGTATAAAACTTATAGTTATTCATAAAGACCCCTCATCATACCAAATTTATAAGATGTAATATTAAACGTAATTATAAACACTACTCGCATTCAAATTATACCATTATTCGCCATAAATTGGTATGCAAGATTGTTTCCCATTGTAATATAAATTTGATACTCCTCCTTAATATTTATTTTATCGTTTGTATTTCATAATGTAATAACAGTATATATAAAAGTAAAACCGATAACAGTAAACTATAAAATTAAATTATTTACTATTTCCATTCCTTTTGGAGAGACTACGTATCTTCCCTTACGTCTTATCATTTCTAAATAACCTTCTTTTTTTAATTCGTTTATAATTTTATTACCAACCACTTTACTACATGGAACCAGATCAGAAATCTCCTGTTGATTTAATAAACAAAAGGAAATATTTCCAACTTTTATTTGATGTTTATATATTATTAGTAGAATCTTCATACGATTATTGATAAAACTATCGAATTTATAAATCAATTGAATATACCTCTATGTTTATTTGGTTTAATTTTTATACCATTTTAGTAAACATTGTAATCTATTATAGTTCATATTATGTACTATTATAACATAATTACTAAAATATTACAATGATATGCAATTAATATTATATAAAAATTATGAAAATATAGTTTTTTTAAATATCTAATAGAAGATCCATTGTAAGCATTAGTTACCATTTGGGCTTAAGTTTGTACTGCAACCTCACCCACCTAATCGCCTTATCAAGTTTCTGTACGTAGGCTCAAAAATTTTGCTACACCACTTCCTTCATCCATATCATTACTGATACCAACTTGTGGTTCACTACACTTTGTGGTAAATACCCGTGTCTAGACTTTCACTAGCTAGATTAGTGCCATGCCTGGCACACAACAAAAAAATCTCTTTCAAATAATTATGAAAGAGATTTTTCGTTTCAATATTTCATGAATTAATAACTTAATGTCATTGAGGATTGACTGTCACATTTAAAGATGAAGAATTTCATTTATCTCGTTCACCACACAACAAATTACAGAAATATATTTTAGATGATTTTGTACCACGATTTGTGCCAGGTTCTAAGTTGATATATTTAGGTGATACTAAAAAACGTGAGTTGAAAAAAGACGATGAAATACTTTCAAATTTTAATATTAAAGTATTAGAGAATTATATGATGCAAGATATAATTTTATTTGATGAAACTAAAGAACATAAATAAATCATTTTTATTGAGGCATATTCGTTCACTGGTGAATTACAATTGAGAGAGTTAAGAAAATCAAGTATTATTGCAATGATTGCCCTTCTGACACAGAAATTATATTTGTTACGGCGTTTGCAGCTATGAATAAATGTAAAGAAAAGTTCTTATCTATAGCTTGGGATACAGAAATATGGGTTGCTGAAGAACCAACATATATGGTGCAAAAAACGGGAATAAATTTATTAAAGCACATTCCAATAAAACTTGCAAATTATAAGATATAAACCTCAATCAATAAAAGATGGGGGGTTGCCGCAACAGTAAATCCATGTAAAATGATACCGGTGATAGGGTTTACAGCTTCAAAGTGAGCCGCCAATTTTATTGGTATATATTTTCTTAACAAAAAGTTTAGCCAAATATACTAAAATTGATATTATAATATGGTAATTGTGTAAAGAGAATAAAGTTATGAACTAATATGCCATCTAATGGAATTAAATAAAGGTAAATTAGTTTTTTCTGATTTACCTTTATTTACAAATTAATAGAATCTATCATCTACTAAAAACAGGAGAAAACAAAATTCATTTTAGTATTGCCGATGGGGATTGGCAACGAAAATATTGGCTTGAAGTTTAAGTTCGAACTCTAGTATCGAACCATACTTACCATTTATTATCGTTCTTTAAAGTATAGCTTGACTCTCGCCGCCATATTTTTCGCCGCAGCATCTGCAGTGATTTCACTTTTGAAAAACCGTTTAGATTCCTCTAAAACGTTTTTTTCAATATCCGTCTTAAAGTTCGTTGATACCCGATCGACGCTGTCCAGAATTGCTTCGCTTTCTTTGATTATCTTATTCGCATCAGCCTTCACTCCAAAATAACTTATTGTTTCGTTTAATCCCTTATTAATATGCCTATCGGCAGCTTTTCGGTTGATCGGCGTAAATTGACCGGTGGCCTGTATGTCTTCACTGAGCAAGAACTTGACAAACTTCCATGCGGTTGCCTTATACGGAGTAGATCTATTAATGCATATGATTTGAGCTAGCGATATTTTATTTGCTATATCATTTTTTTCGGAATCAGATGGTATGTTGTAATAATACGGTTCATTATCCATATAGGGGTTATCAAACCGAAAGTAAGTAAGTATATCCATATCGCCACCGTCATACTCTTTAAAAAAAGATTTATCATTAAGTTCTGATTCATTTTCCGCATCATATGGGATACAGAGACCCTCTCTGCTCCATTCCTTGCATTGCTCCAACAGCTTTACCAATTCCGGAGAATCAAGATTTTGCGTCTTATTTTCTTCATTGATAAAGCGAACATACCTGTCCTTGAATCGACGTTTGAATATTTCATAATCGGTCATGCTATACAAAATACCGTTTCTCTTTATTCCTTTAGCGAAATCAAAGAACTCTTCCCAACTAAAACTTTTCCCATCGAGCTCCGGTACTTTAATGGCTGACCCCAGAGCCGAAAAATACATAAAGAGTGGGACTGAATACACATCACCCTCATCAAATCCAGATTTCAATATATTCATATAGTATGCATCGTCTGAAAAACTGGAATCCTTGGCTATCCAGTTTGCGACATTGCACAAATGCTTATTTTTCCCGATACTGGCATAGTCAAGATATGTGTTCGCATAAATATCTGCTCCTTTGCCAGCCATCAATTCCGCTTGGATTCTATCCACATTTGCATTCAAATCTTCACTCGATAGCCTTTTATAATCATTAATTACGTTCACCTTGACACCAGTTTCTTCTTCAAACTTTTTGGCTGCATTAACATAAAAACTTGTTGTATCTCGTACCTCAATGGTGATTTCAGTAGCATGATCCTCTTTGGGTAACGCATTGTCATTTGTCTGCATTCCTCCTGAGGAACAGCCACTCCATAAAAAGATACCAGCGATGATAACAGATATAATCATAAATCTTTTCATATCATTTATTCCTCCCTCAATTTAATACGTCCGCCATAGAGTTCTTTGTCGCTCCCCGTTACGATTAGATCTCCAGAATCTATCTCTCCTTCCAGAGCAGCGTTCGTATCGTCCTGATCCAGCACTCTTACATAGATTTTGTAAAGCCGGTATTCATCTCCAAGGGCTCCCGGGACTGTTTCAATCTTGAATATGTAATTGCGATCGCCGTCACTGTGCAATGCGCTTAGTGGAACAAGAGAGAGGTAATCGCCCGACATCTTTGTAAAGCTGACTTCAGCCAGTTGACCTGCATGGATTGCTCCAGAAGGGTCGCTGATATCCGCGAGCGCCACCATGTTACCGTCTCCCGCCGATTTGATCCGGCTGACCAAACCGTCAAAGGTTTGGTTTAACATTGGGATGTAGACACTTACCTTATCATCCTTCTCAAACCAGGTGGCCTGTTTTTGTGTCACATTTAATGCCACCTGCAGACCGTTCTTCACGGAGCCCAGCGTCATAAGTGGCTCTGCAGGATTGGCTGTCATCCCGACTTTAGTAGCCAACGTTGTCACATAGGAATCAGCTGGAGCGGTAATGGCCGAACCATCAATTTCTGCATGCTTCGCTTTGATTCTATGTTCCACGGATGATAAGGCTAGTTGATATGCTTTGGATGAAGATCCTTTCTTTGCATCCTTGGTTTGCTGTTTCTCTAACTCCAGATGTAACAGATCATTTTCCAGTATGCTTGTATCCAGACGGAGAAGTAGTTGCCCCTTTTTGACCAAGTCGCCTTCCCTCACCTGTACCTTCAAAACCTTTTGTGGAACTTGCGCATATAGATCAAATTCTGTTTTGGCAGCTGCTAACGTCTCACAATTAAACACTCTCTTTAGTGCCCCCGGTTTGGGTTGTGTGTAACTGACTGACGGAAGGTTTAAGTTATAAAGCGTTTTGGAAAAGAAGGTCAGTATCAGTACGAGTATGACAAATATAATTGTAAACACATGAATTTTTTTCATCGGCTTTCTATTTGATTCCACTTGTTTTAATCCCTTCCATTAATTGTTTTTCCCCGTTCATGAATATCAGCAACATCGGAAGCATATACACGACTGCAGCGGCAAAGGCCATTTCTATGAACTGGTTAAAATATGTGAAATATAAGGAAAGCGGCCATTTATTCGTGTCGGACAGGAAGATCATCGGCTGCTCCACCATATTCCAGTTATCGATAAAACAAAGGATTGCCAGCGCCACCACTGAGGTTTTGCTAAGCGGCAGCATGATATGTAGGAACACCCTCATATGCCCTGCGCCGTCCATTTGCGCTGCTTCGATATTGCTTTTTGGTATCTGCTCCATGTGCTGCCTTACCAAGAAGACCCCGAACGTCGAGAATATGCCAGGCAATATAATCGACAGATGCGAGTTTATGAGACCCAAGGCGTCGGCGGCGAGATAGGCCGGTACCAGCGTAACCTGAAAGGGCAATAGCATTACAACGATATAGAGGAAGAAAAGCCCTTCCTTCCACCTGTTCTTCATGACCGTGAACGCGTACGCGGCTAGTACGCTTATGATGACTTGACCGATTACAATCGATACAGTCAGCAGAACAGAATTCCAGAAGTAATCCCAATAGGCACTATTTTGTATCAATGCATGATTATATTGCTCCAGGGTCACCTCACTTGGGATCAGCTTGATGGATTTATTTGTGGCATTCTCCGCCGTATATTGAGACACCTCCCAGCCGGGCATAAACGAATCCAGAAATGTCGCGACCATAGGGAACACCATGACAAAGGCAAGCACGACGAGTACTATAAGAAGTAAAATTCTCTTACGCTTACTTCTCAACTTAATCACCTCCCTAGCCGCTTTTGCGCCTTACGGTTTAAGCGGAACATAATAAACAGAAAAATCACAATAATTGTAGTGATTATAACGGCTGCTGAGGTTAGTCGTCCATAGTCCGTTTCGCGAAACATATTGTTCATATAATACTGCAGCATGTAGACACTTTCATCAGGATAAGGACCGGTAATGAGGTACGTCTCACGAAATATCTTAAAACAGTTAACGACTGACAGCACCAGTACAAAGAATATGGTTGGGCTGAGACAGGGCACCGTGATTTTGCAAAACTTTTGAAATGGGCCTGCCCCGTCCATCGATGCTGCTTCATAGTAACTCTCGGGGATTTCGCTAAGCCCCGCAAGGTAAAGCACCATCATATATCCAAGGTTCTTCCAGAGATAGATCAGTGCGACAACGAACACCGCCCAACCGCTATGTAAAAAATCTGTTTCTGGAATGCCCAGCATGCTGAGTATACGGTTGACCGTCCCACCGGGTACAAATAGGATTGACCAGAAGATCGCCACCGATGCCACGGGCACTACAAGCGGGGAGATATAGGCAAGGCGAAACAAGCGGCTTTGTTCTCCAATGCTTTTTACGGCTATTGCAACTAAAAGCGGCAGTATCAGGTTTAGTGGCACACAGATCAGTAAGAATAGCACAGTGTTTTTAAATGCCAGTTGAAACGCTTCATTATGCAACGTAAAGGCGAATTTATTTAGACTGATTTTCCCGTCTACACTAAAGGCGTAATAAAGACTGCCCACAAAGGGAATAAGAAAGAAAATCAAAAAGCCTATTAAGTTTGGAAGAAGAAATATGTATGCTATCCTTTTTCTCATATCAACCTTCCTTAAGCATTTTATTGGTCGTTACTACTTTTTGTTAATTAAATTTTGAACTTGTATGAACCATATTACAAAACGAAGAGTCTACGGCATGTTGTCCCAAAATATTTTCTAAATGATAACAAAAAAATTGCAAAACAGTATAAGCAGTAATTTCTAGCAAACTGTTTAGAATTTCTATTTTTTTATTCATATTCTGCTGATTCATCAATTAGAATCTTCTATGTTTCTTGGGCACCTTCCGATAGCCGAGTATATTGGTAGAACTTTATCCTTACCCTTCTCTTATATCTTCAACCCACTGTTATCTATCACTATCCATTCTGAAACTGTCAAATTTTTAACACAATGTGGTCCCCCCAATCAATATTCATTACAAAAAGTCAAGAATTTTGACTTCTAGATGTACTTTTAATAACTAATTATATGAGTTCCATAACAAAGTTAGAATAAAGTAATAATAACATTATTCTTTTAATATGTATATACAAATATTTACATTTTAATTGACTTTTTCCATTATATGGAATAAAATATAGTTATGTAAAATTAAAACTAATTTAATAAGGAGGTAAATCATGAGAAAATTAAGAAAAAGTTCTGAAGCAAATCAAGGTTCTTTAAAGGCATTTAGATGTACATGTACATGTAATTGCCCATGTACATGTACTTGCCCAGTTATGACTTATTATTCAACTTTTTATGGCCCATATGATGCTAAACAGGTTGATATTGCTGAAGGTGTTGGTATGGATAAATTTGATGCTTGATTTCTCGGCATGTCCACCAGCTGTTTTAAGTCTACTTGAAACTAGTCGTTTTTGTGCCACTGTTTCTGTTATGATTTTAGGCACAACGAAGATGCATTATTCCCATTGTTTCTATGGCAATCCCCTGATATCACAGTTCTGACCATGTGATCATCGATTAATTTTTTTCCCCGCGGGTAAGCATTCAGTAGGGAATGAGTACAGACTTTATTCGTTGCCCGGTATGATCCGGCTACAATCTTACGTTTAAGTATACAACGTATGATCTACAGCTACCATACTGCGGCTTAAGGAACCGGATTGCATCGTTCCCTCCAGCTCGAAGTAACAGATGATTTTGGCTTCACTCAGGATTGGACCATGGCGCAGGATTATGGCCTGTTCTGCAATTGCTGTATAGTGAACTGGAAAGGTGGACTCCTTTATTCCTGAACCTGGTTAATTCAGTAAGCAATGGCAGGTCATATTAGCTGTCAAAAACAATTTTCATAATTTATTGAGAGAGGCTTAATAAGCCTCTCTCCAATTCTATTCCTTGATCGGAGATTATTGAAATGGATTTAATACAACCCTTTATTCATTTAATTAAAACACCATTCGGAAAGTATTTTTATGACGTTAATAGAGATGAAGTTTACAAAGTTAATGATAGTATTTTCGAAGCATTAATAAAAATACAAGCTAATAATGCAGAGGTGATTGATGATAATACTATGGTTGAAATAAATAAAATGAGGGAAATTGGACTTTTAAAAAATAATAAGCCTCAAAAAATAAAAAATCCATTAGGGAACTTTATGGATTATTATTTAAATCATAAATTAGGTAGCTTGACATTGCAGGTCACACAGAATTGTAATTTTCGATGTGAATACTGTGTCTATGGGCAAAATTCTGTTTTAAATAGAAGTCATTCAAGAATTAGAATGACATATGATATCGCTAAACAATCTGTTGATTTCTTATTAAATCGTTCAAGAAATGCAGAATTAGTGAGTATTGGGTTTTACGGTGGAGAACCTTTATTGGAATTTAAACTAATAAGACAGATAGTTGAATATGCAAAAAAAGTATTTGTTGGTAAACATTTAAGATTTAATATGACAACGAATTGCTCATTAATTAATAATGAGGTAGTTGATTTTTTGTATTTGCATTCCTTTAATATACTAATTAGTCTTGATGGACCTAAGAATTTGCATGATAGTAAGAGAGTATTTGCTGTAAACGGATGCGGAACTTTTGATTTAATTATGGAGAAACTTAGGATGGTAAAACTAAGATATCCTGAATATTACAAGAATAACATTAGATTTAATACTGTTGTAGATCCGTCTAAGGAATTTGATTGCATAAACCAAATGTATATTAGTAATGACTTATTAAATGAAACACAGACGGCTTCATATAGCCTAATAGATGATTCTTATTCAGTGGAAAAAAACACATATAGCGATGTATTTAGGCAACAACGATCATACGAAGAATTTAAGAATCTTTTATTTGAATTGGGAAAGATCGACGAATCAAAAATTTCAGCAATATCCAGACAGCGTATTGCTCAAGAAATGGAGCTAAAAAAAACACTTGGAACGGGCAGAATAACGGAAGAAATGTCGCATGGAGGTCCGTGTATTATAGGAAGAAAAACTTTTGTTGATGTTAAAGGAAATTTGTTGCCTTGTGAAAGAGTAAGCGAATTATCAGAATGTATGCAAATAGGGAATATACAATCAGGATTCGATATGGATAAAGTGGATAAATTGATGAATGTGGCTCAGTTAACAGAAAGCCAGTGCAAAGACTGTTGGGCAATTACAAGATGTCATATGTGTGCCAGATATGCGGATAATGGTAGCTCACTCTCTGCGGAAAAAATATTACAAGGATGCGATTCTTCTAAATATAATTTTGATTATAACCTGAGAAGATATATTGCAATAAAAGAGATTTATGCGGGGGGGATTATTTGATATGGATTACAGTTTCAAAAATGCAGTTGTCTTTCCATATGGATATGAATTTTTATCAATACTAAGTGGATTAAACAAAAAAAATCTGATTGGTTCGTCAATTAAACTGGTATCGCCGGAGGGATGGGGTATTGTTGGCAAAGATGCTGGAACCGCTTTTGGGCGTCCTTATATCGGAATTAATATTATAAGTAATTTGGAAAATGCTATTTTAGAGGGCGATACATTGATTGCCTCCCCATTTAAAGATGCTGGAGATGAAGAAACGAATTATTTAATTAACAGTATGATTGATGAGGGTATTAATTTGGCTAAATCTATGAAAAAAAAAGTTGTTGATTTACGGAATGTTAATGAAGAAGTTGTTCATTATGAATACAATGATCAAGACTTTGAAATTGAATGTCCTATCATTTTTATTAATGGAATTACTGAACAATTGAATAAATTAGATGTTATTATTGATATAGCCAATTCTTTATCCTCTAAAGGTTATAAAGTGTCTCAAATTGGCACAAGAGCTTATTGTAATACCCTGGGTATGCACATTTTTCCCAAATTTATGTTTAGTTCGATGACTGAGTGTCAAAAAGTAAAGGCATTTAAATCATATACATATAATATATACAAAGAAGAACGTCCGGATGTAATGATTATCGGGATACCGGGGGCAGCAATTCCTTTTAATGATAAAGTAGATAACGGGTATGGAATAATTCATTATCTTATATCTATGGCTGTCAAGGCTGATTTTTCTATTACATGTTCTGATCTAGATGCTTGGAATTTTGAGAACATGAATATTCACTTTACCCATCGTTTTGGACATGGCATAAATTGCGTCATTTTAACAAATACAAAAATACATTATAATGTACAGGAATTTCCAGACAGAATATTTTATGAAATACTAGATTATGAAATTATAGATAAATATATTAGTAGCATACAAAGAGAGAATCTAAATATTCCAATATTCAATGAATATAACGAAAAAGATATGGAGAAATTAACTGATTTAATTATTAACGAGTTATCGAATGTTGAGTACTTCAAAGTATAAAACAATAGATTTGGGGGTATGTCGTACGATGATTGAACAAATGATCAAAAATAAAATTATTTCAATAATGAAAAATAAATTATTATTTAAATTTGATGAAAAAGCAGATAAAATAGAACTTAAAAATTTTTTTGGCCAATTTTTTGACTTAGCGCCATTTGAGTTAGCATATCTTTTGATGGAAGTTGAAAGAGAATTCAATATTTCTATTCCTGATACATATCTTATAGACCCAGGTGTAAAAACAATTGATAATTTTACAAAATATATAATTGCTAATCAGAAAGGTTTGATTGCTATAGGGGATAGATCATGATTAAATCATTTTTTAGTGATGTTTTTTATTGCCTAAGTATATCATACAAGACATCAAAATTCTATACGATTTCTAGGATACTATTACAAATTATAAAGGCTCTTTTGCCAATTGCCGCTGTTTATGTACAAAAACGTATTTTAGATGTCTTAGCCAGTGGTGAAGAAGTCAATTATTTAATGAGCATATTTTTTACATTAATTATATTATATTTAATTATTCAAGTTATGAATGAATGGACATCAAAATTAAACGAATATTTTAAGAAGATTCATGATGAAAAATTAAGTAACAATATAAACCTTACAATCATTAATAAGTCTTCAAAAATGGATTTAAAGTATTTTGATTCCCCTATTTATTATGACAAGATTAATTTACTAAAGTTCAATGCAAATGCTATTAACCAAATTGTTTGGAACTTAGTTGATTGTATAAGTCATATTATTACCTTTATTACTACTTTTGCCATTTTAGTTCAATACAGTCCTCTCTATTCATTTGCTATAGTTTTATCATATTTACCAATTGCTATCTGTGATCAAATCTATATCAGAAAACTATATGACTGGCAAATTAATAATATAGGACATGAAAGAAAATATGAATACATAGCAAACTTGGTTACCCAAAGAATTCATGCGAAAGAGATAAGAATATTTGGCATTGCAGATTATTTAGTAAGAATCTATAAAAGTCTTTGGGAATCATGGTTTATTAAAAAAAATAGGATCGTAAAGAAATGGTCGATTATTACAATGATAATATCAATAATCCCCCAGATGTCAACGGTATTTATACTTCTTCAGGTGGGTATTAATATAATTAACGGAAGGGGTAGCATAGGAGACTTTAGTTTTTATTCCGGAATTATTGGACAGTTGATAGCCAGCACTTTTTTAATTATCTTTTCCATTTCTAATATTTCTGAAAATAAAATAAGAATACGAGATTTTAGAGAATTTAGTGGATGGACGAGCAGTATTGAAAATACTAGTGGTTTGGTGTTGCATTCGATTGATAATATTTGTTTTTGTAATGTGTCATTTACATATCCGGGTAACGAAAACGCTACCATCAAAAATATGAGTTTCGAGATAGACGCAAGAGAAAGAGTAGCGCTCGTAGGAATAAATGGGGCTGGAAAAACAACGCTAATTAAATTATTACTAAGATTTTATGATGTAACAGAAGGTAGTATCAAGATTAATAATATTGATATTAAGCTGTATAACCAGGCATCAATAAGAAGATTTTTTAGCGTCATGTTTCAAGATTATGCTAATTATGCATTTACATTAAGAGACAATATTGCAATTTCAGATATTAATACCCCCCATACAGATAATAAAGTTATAGAAGCATGCCAGAAAAGCGGTGTTGATGAGATATATAAAGATTGGGAGAAGGGTCTGGATAGCTATATATTTAAAGAATTTGAAATGGATGGTAAAGTGTTATCTGGTGGTGAGAATCAAAAAGTTGCACTGGGAAGGACTTTTTATAGAGACGCAGAAATCATTATACTTGATGAACCCTCTTCTTCTTTGGATCCCGAATCTGAGTATAAGCTTTTTATTAAAATGCTTGAACTATGCAAGGATAAAGGTGCTCTTTTGATATCACATAGATTATCTAATGTTATAATTGCTGATCGAATTATTGTTATTGAAAACGGTGAGTTAATAGAGCAAGGATCACATGCAGAATTAATAAAAAAGAATGGTAGATATGCAACTTTATATCGTTATCAAGCAGAGAGGTATAAAGAAGAATGTTAAAAATAGCTGTTATAGATGATGGAATTTCAACAAATAAATTTACTAAACTAGAGTTTAATATGGAGATCGATAACAATTGTAGGGTTATTGAATATTGCGATAAGGTGCAAGATAATAGCCATGGTACAATTTGCGCGATGATTATTAAAAAGTATGCACCGGATGCTTCGCTAGGAAGCATAAAAATATTGCAAACAAACACAAAAAGAGGTTATGTTAATCAATTAAAGAAAGCCATTGAGTGGTGTATACAGAATGATATTTCATTGATTAACATAAGCTTAGGTTCTACTCAAAGCTATGATTATTTAATTCTTAATGAATGTGTGGAGAATGCGTATTACCATTATGGTATTATTATTGTTGCAGCACTAAGCAATAAACATGTAGCATCATATCCTGCTTCATTTAAAAGCGTCATTGGTGTAGAAACTCATGAGCTATTAAGAGGTGATATGTATTATATGAAAAAAAATTGTATTGAAGGTGTTAATGCTATTGCAAGTTCTATGCATTCTATTAAAAATCATATAAGTGAGGTGTGCAATAGTTATGCTGCACCATTGATAACAGCTAAAGTCTATCAAATAATGAATGAATTTGGATACAGAGATATTGATAAGATTAAAGTTATATTAAATGACAAAAGCTATAAAAAACTTGAAAACTATAATCCATTGGATAATCCTGAAATTCAGATTGACAAATCTGTGAGTGATAAAATCAAACCAATTAAGATACCCTGTATAATTATTAAAGAAGAAAATATTCAAGATAAACTTCTTAGTACTCTAGACAAAAAATTTAATTTGAATGGATATAGTACTTTATTAATACTAACTGACAAAATTGATACAGTAGATGTATCATATCATATTATTGTTAAGAATTTAAATGATAATTTACTGAAATATATTTCATCAAAGTATGAAGCAGATATAATTATCATAGGTTTTAACAGCTCCAATAATATGAAACCAAAAATTACATGTGATATTCTATTTTACCAAGAATTTGCTTTTGATAAATTTCATAATTCTTTGAATCAATTAAGATTAGACTCTGATATATCTTATGAGATAAAAATTGGATACAAAAGTGAAAGTAATTTAGTTGATTATATTTATCAGAAAACCATTGAACACCTGGTGTAGCTAATTATAAAATATTTAATCAAGAATTGGATGCTAGACTATTTACAGATGAAAATCCTAAAAAACTCGCGGAATTAGCAATATATCCATGATATAGGATAATTATTGCGTAATCCGGTGAAAATGGACCCCTAGGTGTAAAAACCTCCGGAATATTCACCTGCTTGTACATGGCAAATAACAGTTTTTCTCTTTATTTCAGAAGATACTACTTTAACGTCATCGTTCGCACTTATTACTACTGAAGGGTAACTTATAAGATTATTTAAAAATCCAAAATCTTCATTCTTTATTGTTTCAATTGCATGTTGTGCAAATCGTATACTTGTCATATCGTCGACACTAATAGGCGCACCCTGTATTTTATGTTTTATATTATCGATACTTGTTTTTGTGAACTCAGATGCAGATAATTTGGGTTGCTGCCCTATCATCATTTTTAGAAGTGTTCCTAAGAAGCTTGCCTTACCAGCTTTACTATGTCCATAAACAAGACCAAATACTGGATCTGGAAGTAAATTACGATTATTTTTAGCAGCTGAATTTCAGAAACCAACCATAAAGGGAGATACAAAAAACCAATTAACAAATTGAAAATATTTTTCTTGCATATCTTTTGTGTCTCCATGAAATTTATCATATCCATCTAGATATTCAATAAATAGTTTTATATCTTTTTTTAGTTCTTCTTCTGAATTCTGTTTAATTATGCATACTATATTTTAATAATTAATACTTTAATAAATAAAATCTATAATTCTATGATTCTATAACTCCATTATGATAAGAACTATGCATCGTTGCTATCATGATACTATCTGTATTGTTTTGCTTGTTATCTATTGCCTGGCGCTTTAGCTGCTCCTTATATTCTTCCATATGTACAAACCATTGTTCATAAGTTTTAAATTCTCTTGCACTTTCTTGCAACTCATCCAGTATCTCTAATAATTCATCCGCCTTAATTTTACGTTGATCTGCATATTCTCTAAGATAAGTCTCGTAGCCAATCCCCCTCTTTATATAATTGACTGCTGCGTAGGGCGTCATACTACTAAGTAGGGCGAGATCATATTCCAGTTGATCAATCCGTTCCAGCATCCAATTCTTATCCTCATAGTATTCCTTTATCGCTTCAAAATCCACCTCTGGAGTATCAAAACAATCCCTAGTAATATAACGTTTTGGCCGATTTATAATCTGTAAATACAGACTTCTTTCCGCGCTTCCCGTGGCGATTTTTATATAACTAATCATATCCTTCGTTATCCAGTGGTCAAATATATTAGGTAACGAGTCTTTCATTTGAAAAGGAATATTATATTCCATTAGCTTATGTATTAAGGGACCGGAGCCATGGCTGGTTCGAACTAGGATTGCAATCTCACTGAGCGGTATCCCTGTCTTACTATGTTCAAGAATTTTCTCACACAAACTTTGGTTTTCCATTGATAAGTTATCAAATTGTCTTATTTTAACACTCGTTCCCTCCTCCTTAACAGCAGTAATAACCTTTTCAAAACGATTTTGATTTTTACTAATTAAGTTATTGGAGGATCTTATAATATTGGAGGTAGATCGATAATTTTTGTCGAGAACAATCCTCTTGCAATCTGGATAATCCACAGGGAAATTCAGCATAATTTCCGGCTTAGCTCCACGAAATCGATAAATAGATTGATCATCATCCCCTACAATAAATAAATTATTCTCAGGCAAAGCTAACATTCGAATAATATCATATTGCACCATATTAATATCTTGAAACTCATCAATAAGGATATATTGATATTTTTTCTGCCATAGTGCCAGAATATCAGAGCGTTTTGAGAATAGCTGATAACAGTAAAGGAGCATATCATCAAAGTCAATTAAATTTGATTTTTTTAATTTACTATTATATTCTTTATAGATATCTCGAAATACTTCGTCCGCACAATGTAATGAATAATAATTCTCAACCTTCATCCGGTTCCCTTTTACCAGACTAATTTCAGAACACAAATCGGAGATAAATTCCTTCTCATCTTCATACTCCAATTCCATGTTATGAATTATCTCTTTCATATATTGATATCTTACTTCTTCACGGACAATATTTCCTGCATTTAAGCGATATGCATGCTTTAGTATCGTAAAAAACACAGCATGAAAGGTTCCAAAGTTTACGCCCGTCCAACCTCTTCCGATTTTCTCTAAAAATCGTTCCTTCATTTCATTCGCCGATGCCTTTGTAAAGGTAATTACAAGAATTTGTTCCTCAGGTACATTACTTTTCTCAATTAAGTATTTGGTTCGTTCTGTAATTACAAGTGTTTTACCCGAGCCTGGACCTGCCAGGACTAGCATAGGCCCCTCTTTATGATATACGGCTTGTTGTTGCGTGTGATTCATAGCTTCGTTACCTCCTTTCTCAATACTATCCTAATTCTACCGGATATGAACCTTTACGCCTCTTTCTCCGCAATAAAAATTATATTCATCAACACATCTATGTTATATCATCGATTTTATCCACATAATACCCTATACTTACACATTAATAATAAATTACACTCAATTAGAAAAGACCGCGATCTTTTTAGTGTATATCTTATAAATTTAGTTTATTTTGAACAAATTGGATTTAATACGATTTATAATTTACAACTTTAGAATTAAATAGATGATAACTAGATTTCCATTAAAACAAATAACGCTACTTCCAAAGTGAGTTTTTGTAATATCTTCTTTGGAAGTAGGTTATTTCATTCTTTCTTATTTGCTTAACTTCTCAATCGCAATCTCAATGCGTCGTAGACTTTCCTCTTTGCCAAGGATGCTTATAATTTCGTAAGCTCCACCTGGTGTCGATTGTTTACCGCTCACTGCTGTTCTTATTGGCCATAAGCCTTGTCCATTCTTAATACCCTGTTCTGCAATATAAGTCATAAGCAACGTTTCTATATTTGCTTCAGAGTAATCTTCAAGATCCTCAAAGCGTGGAAGCAGGTCTTTCAAAACCTTGAGAGAGCTTTCAGCATCTGTCTTCATCTTCTTATGGGTATACATCATAATATCATAATCCGGAAGTTCTTCAAAGAAATCAATCATTCCCTTAATATCCACAAGTGTCTCAATTCTAGTCTTAACTAGTGCTGCAATTCTACTAAGGTCAACATCCTTCGTTATAACCTCTTTCATATAAGGCAGTGCAAGAGCATAATACTGATCAAAATCCATGTTCTTTAAATATTCGCCGTTCATCCAGCGCAGCTTCACCACATCGAATACCGCTGGTGCTTTATTAATGCTTGTATAGTCAAATTCACGAATTAATTCTTGAAGGGACATAATCTCTTTATTGTTTGGAGAACTCCATCCAAGTAATGCTACGAAGTTTATAATAGCCTCAGATACAAAACCCTGCTCCAATAAATCTTCATAGGAGGAATGCCCACTACGCTTACTTAGTTTTTTGTGCTCTTCATTCGTTATCAAAGGCAAATGTACATATTCAGGCTCATCCCATCCAAAGGCTTGATACAATCTTGTATACTTGGGCGTAGAGGATAGATACTCATTACCTCTTACCACATGAGAAATTTCCATCATATGATCGTCGATTACATTGGCAAAGTTATAAGTAGGATAACCATCTGACTTAATTAAAACCATGTCATCCAGTTCTTCATTATCTACCGTAATATCTCCAAAGATGGCATCACGAAAGGTAGTTGATCCCTCCACAGGAATATTTTGACGGATTACGTATGGTATTCCCGACGCAAGCTTGTCCGCAATCTCTTCTTTTGATAAGTAGAGGCAATGCTTATCATACTTGGTTATTTCCTTAACTTCTTCCTCTTCCTCCGTCTGAGAATCACCAACTGTTGTCTTTAAGGAAGCTAGACGCTCTTTGGTACAAAAGCAGTAATATGCTGCACCCTTATCAATTAATTGTTTGGCATACTCCAGATAGATTCCAGTTGCCATACGTTCACTTTGTACGTATGGGCCATATCCGCCATCCTTATCCGGTCCTTCGTCATGTATAATTCCGGTTCCTTGTATAGTACGGTATATGATATCAACCGCGCCTTCTACAAGACGTTCTTGATCAGTATCTTCTATTCGAAGGACGAAGGTACCATCCTCATGCTTCGCTATTAAATATTCATACAATGCTGTTCTCAAATTGCCGACATGCATTCTTCCTGTCGGACTTGGCGCAAATCTGGTTCTGATCTTACTCATATTAAACACCTCTCATAATATATTGTTACATTCCGTTTCTTGTGTACTTTTTACTAATTCTTCACCGGGTAATGTCTGTCGACATTATAACACAACTGCCTTAAAAATCAAACCCAATCCAATGACAATTCATTCTAAAAGCCATTATAACAAAGACTGGCTGTTGCATATCATATCTCAACTTAATGAATATTTAATCAAGTTGAAAATATAAAATAATACAACAGCCTAAAGATATTCAATACTTAAAATTGTTAGCTAAAGTGTAATACATCAGCTTTAGAGTGAAAATGAATATGATCACCTATTCGTTAATTTAGGTTGCGGATGACTTATGACACCCTTCCATCGTTATATGTTGAAAATACCCATGTAATTATTCCTTACCAGCGAGCTCCACTTGTTCCAGCTCTTCCTTATGTTTTAGTCTACGGTTAATAAAACGGACAAAAATGACTTTAAAATATGCACCGATAGGAACCGCAACGAGCATTCCCAGAAAACCAGCCACTGATCCACCGATTATGAGTGAAACCATTACAATTAACGGATGAACCTGAATTGCATTGCTAAGCAGCTTAGGTCCAATAAAATTACCATCCACTGTCTGTATTACAAAAAGAGCAATTAACGCGACAATCAAAAGATTAAATTCACCATTAATAAGGCATACCAGCGTTGTACTCACATAGGCTACGATAGGTCCAAAATACGGAATGAGATTACCAATACCTGCAAAAATTCCAATTAATATTGCAAAATCCACTCCTATTATTGATAAGGTCAAACTAATTAATATCATCATAACAAGTGCATCTGTTAATTGTCCTCTGATATATCCAGAGAATACCTCATCCAAATCATGTGCCATATTTAATATTTTTTTATTGGTCTTATCATTCAAGAACGCTCTACATACTCTAACAAAAAAATTTGCAAACATTCTTCCATCAATCATAAAGTAGATACCGATAATAAAGCTAAAAATAAAAGTTGTCATATATCCAGAGATATTTATAATAGAATTAGTTATCCCTGATGCAAATGATTTTATTCCATCCAAAATCAATGTGGAAGCACTCTGTATATATTTATCTAATTCCTGGGATTGCAAATTCAATTCCTTCATCTTATCTTGTACCGAATTGTAAAAATCATTAACTGTCTTCAAATATGCTTGCGCGAGACCAATAATATCGTCAAAATTTGCCACCTTGAGCTGCTTCATTACTATGAATACCATTAAGGATATCAACCCAATCACAATAATCAAGAATAGCAGCGCTGCAGTAATCGCAGCTAACGTTCTTGTGGAGCCCATTTTACGAAATATTTTGATTCTTTTTAATTTTCGATATTGATTTTCAAAGAAGTCAACCAACGGATCCATCAGATACGCAAAAACAAAACCTAATATAACCGGTTTAAGAACATTAATTACTCCGTGAAATCTGGCTGATACAATGTCCATAATATCTGTAATATTCTTAAGACTAAACCATATTGCAATGATAATTAATACTGTAAAAATGACATACAAGGAAATCTGCATATAATTTTTATTAATTCTATCTCTCCATTTCATTCGTCCGCTACTGTTCCCCTTTCTTAATAATTCAAATAGCGAAGGATGCAGTCAACTGTATTATCAAGGCCGACATAATCACTTCTAATAGATAGGTGGTAATTCTCTGCTTTACCCCATTTTTCATCGGTATGGTAATTATAATAGTTTGCCCTTCTTTTATCACTCTTTATAATCTCTTCTTCTATCTTGTTCTTCTTCAAGCCATATAGATCAATCGCTCTATTCTTTCGAAATTCAAGGTTTGCCCATATGAAAACATTAACCACACCCGTATAATCTTTCAGAATATAATCCGCACATCGACCCACTATAACACATGGGCCTTCCAGTGCTACTTTTCGAATTACATTGGATTGCGCTATATATAACTGATCATCTAAGGATAATTGAGCATAACCTAGTTCTTGATTTCCATAAATATTCATACCCATTGCTATAGAATACAAAAAACTGTTGGTTGCTTTTTTCTCGGCATTTTCAAAGGATTGTTCAGAAAATCCTGTTTCTTTAGAAGCTCTGGCTATTATCTCATTATCGTAAAAGGGAATTCCTAATTGTTGTGCAAGTTTCGCACCTATTTCTCTGCCACCACTACCAAATTGTCTGCTAATTGTTATAATTTGATTCATTGTATGGCCCCCTCTCATAGATTACTTACTGAATTTCTACTGAATTCACTTACTAAATTTGCTTACTGACTTTACTTACTGAATTTCTTACTGCGTATCTACTGAATTTATCTACAGTATTTCTTTACAGTATTTCTTTACTTATCTTCAGTATAGCATAAACCCAAATAAGGTAGAAGCATTTTTACATTATTATTACATTAAAAGCATCAGTTTCCAATAT
>Ga0302286_10001002_pt1 | contig 21530 bp, 15 predicted proteins | sample III_Fen_E2_3_FD_198765 | JGI IMG/M metagenome (GOLD analysis project Ga0302286, IMG submission 198765) | Peat permafrost microbial communities from Stordalen Mire near Abisko, Sweden - III_Fen_E2_3 | ecosystem: Environmental > Terrestrial > Soil > Wetlands > Permafrost | place: Sweden: Abisko...
CATTTCCACTTCCACGGGGGCAACCCGGCAGAAGGAGGCCATCGCTGACATTTTGCTACTTTTTTGAGGGTAGTATGCGATTTCGTTCAGTGCGAGCTCCTCCGTTCTTCCTCTTATCCTCCTCTTATGCTCCTCTTATGGTTTGCTATCGTTTTCCGCAAGAGGTCAAATTGACAAAATGATAGAAAAAATGAGCTTTTTGTAAACAATTTAAATTTTTATGCCCTATGGCGAAATTTAATTCGACGACTTTCGGAACAATTTCCGGTCGTCACGGTAGCGCTGTTGCTACCACAAGTAAGGATGGACAAAGCATCCTGAGAGTTTATAAAGCGCCTTCCAACCCGAAGACGGAAGCGCAAGTTGCACACCGTGCCAAATTTGCATTAGTCAACAGTGAGTTGAGCCGCATGAGTAAGTTATTTGCAACCTCTTTTGGAGGTAGTAAAGGGACACAACTTGCGGCAAGCCTTGCGATGCGCAATGCAGTAACGGGTAGTTATCCCGACTTTGTGCTCGATTATAGCAAGTTAACCATCTCGATGGGAAGTTTGCAACCGGCACAACAGTCGTCGGCGGTACTAACAAGTGCCACTACAGTGAAAGTTGAATGGGATACTCCCGACGATGCGTTTCAGGGTAGTCCGCAGGATAACGTGCAGTTAGTCTTTATGAATCCTGCAACAAAAGTAGGGGTGTTGAAAGAAGCCGCAGCAATTCGCAGCGCGGGAAGTGTGGAAGTGGAGTTGCCCTCCGTATGGACGGGTGCCGCCATCCATTGCTGGATATACTTCACCGCGTCCGACGGAAGTCAGACCTCTACAAGTCAGTACGTAAGCCTTATCCAACTTTAGTACATTGCTCCCGGGGCCAAAGTGCCTGTAAACAGTCCCTGTTCAGCGTATTCGCATTACGTTGAGCGGGGGCTTTTTGTATGCGGGCACGCATAAAAACCGCTTGCAAATATACACACGATTTTGGCTTTTGCAATATGCTATTCGATGTACACCTGATGAAAAAACGAATACTACTCAGGCAATATATTAGCCCGGTCAAAACAACTTACGCCAATAAGTGTCCCCACAAAAAAAACCGGCTATCCGTGGTTCAATACGAATAGCCGGTTTTGGTGTATATAGCACTTACTTATTGCATGTGAAATATTTTGGTAAATGCCTGAAATTGGCCTGAATATTGATCCACAATAGCTTTACGGTTATACTTGTTGGCAAAGTAAAGCAGGTTGCTCATTGTCACCATATTGTTCTCTACCCGTTCGCCGGCACTCCGAATTTGTCGTGGCGACAGAGAAGCGTACCACATAAGGCTCTTCATGCTTTGTTGTGCCACAGCTTTCATTATCGCATCGCCTTTGGCTGTTTGTCCCAACTCATAGTAGAAACGTCCGAAATTCATCGTAAAGTAGTCGTGCGGCAGTGTAGTGGTCGGTATCACTTTCATGGCGTAATCGAGCACTTTAAGCGCGGAGTCGCGTTTGTTTTCAAGCACAAGAGCTTCCGCCAAACCTGCAAACTGCATACGGAACATAGAGACCATGCGTACTATGTTTTCATCGAGATAGACTTTCGGATTTTGAATGCCACCCCATTTGTATTTGTGCATCAGGTTGTCATACATTACAGCCGTATTAATGCCATTGCCTTCGGAGGCTTTCACAGGCACAATGCGATTGACAATGCCTTCGCGTTGGAAATAATCGCTCAGTTTTACATTGTACATACTGCTTCCCACTGTGGCGGCTATATACATAGGCCGTTTCCAGTTATTGGTACGCAACATATCAAGCAAAATCATATCCGACTTTGTGATTTGCGATCCTGCCTTAAGATTCATTGCAGGTACAATTTTGTCCGCCATGGCAGCACTTACCGTATTGCTTTTCAACACACTTGCTTTGTCAACCGGCAATAACACATTGGCGGTCGGGAAAATATCCTGCCCGAATTGATCTTTGGTGCGGGCATCGTTGCTCAACACAAACTGCATTGCTGTGTTCACATCGAGTTTGGTAGAATCCTTGGGATCGTACACACGGGCCACTTCGTGACTTCCGGGCATATACTGAGCCGGTGTCCATGAAATAGGCAGCGGATCCGAGGTATAAGATTGACGCTTCATTTGGTCGATATACCAGTCGGTTTGCAGGTAACTCAGGTTACACACACGCACATCGGGACGGAAATTCTCTACTTCGTTGCAATACCAGAGAGGGAAAGTATCGTTATCACCACAGGTAAAAATAATGGAGTTTTGAGGCAATCCCACCAGATAGTTTTCACCGAAATCGCGACAGGTATAGCGTCCCGAACGGTCGTGGTCATCCCAGTTTTGCGCACAGAGAATAGCCGGAATGGTTAACCCGATAGCGGTTGCTACAATGGCACTCACAGGTTGTGAGAAATTCTTCTCCAGGAACCGGTAAATAGCGAGCACGCCAAGCCCAATCCATATCGAAAATGCGTAGAACGAACCGAGGTAAGCATAATCACGCTCACGGGGCTGAGCCGGTGTCTGATTCAAATAAATCACAATGGCGATGCCCATCAGGAAGAAGAGCATAAAGATAATCCAGAATGCTTCCCGCCCTTTTCGTCCTGTATAAAAGAGATAGAACAGCCCAAGAAGACCTAAGAGGAACGGCAGCAGGAAATAGGTATTGCGTCCTTTGTTTTGAGCCAACTCGTCGGGAAGCTTAGACTGATCGCCCACCATCCATTGATCGATAAAATTAATCCCTGTAATCCAGTTACCATGATCCACTTCTCCCATCGACTGCATATCGTTTTGGCGACCGCTGAAGTTCCACATAAAATAGCGCCAGTACATAAAGTTGACCTGATAGCTGAAGAAGAAGCCGATATTCTGAGCAAACGACGGAGCATTGCCGGTCTGCTGCTGACCGCAGGGTTCATAATCAACCGTATTGGCCGGATCACCCGACCACTCTTTGTAAGCCTGTATGTGAGCCGGTTGTTGGCTATACATACGGGGGAAAAGCATACAGAAAGCATCGTCATAAACCACATCGCGTTTGTAGCCTGTAATTACATATTGATCCTTATCACCCGGATTGGCTTTAGGTTTTTTAGCCCAATGAGCTGCTCCCACATTTTCTACAGGAGTACATGAGCCGCCTTCAGCCGGTTTCCATTTGTATTCGGCTGTATATTGAGGGCCATATATTAGCGATGGTTGATCACCGTACTGGTCGCGACTAAGATAACTCATCAGTGAAAAGACATTGTCGGGACCATTCTGATCCATAGGGGGAGTCGCATTGGAACGAATCACTATCACGGCAAAAGTGGAATATCCGATAAGCAACATGGCAATGACGGTAACCGTTACACTCATGGCTCTGTATGAAAGCGATTTTTTGAAATAGAAGAATAGCAGTATTGCAGCTGCAAGAATTACCACTCCTACCCATATTTTGGACCCGAGGAAAGGCACACCCGAAAGGGCTACTGCTGCCAAAAATGCTATTTTTGCTCTGGTATCGTTCTTTTGCGTGCGGGTTTCGTATAGCGCCCACACCAATGCAGCCGCGGCTACTACAATATAGAAAAGCAATCCGCTATTGAACGGCATTGACAGGGTATTGACAAAGAACAACTCCACGAAGCTTGACAGCCAAAAGAATCCCGGCATCAATCCGTAAAGCATTCCGGCCAAAATTGCAATGGAAATACCCAATGCAATAAGGACACCTTTGGGAGTAGTCTTATATTTTTTGAAATAATAAATCATCACCAATGCCGGAATAGCCAGCAGGTTAAGAATGTGCACCCCGATGGAGAGCCCCATCACGTATGCCAGCAGAATAATCCACCGGTCGGAGTTGGGTTCATCGGCTACTTCTTCCCAGCGGCACATAGCCCATACCACCACGGCAGTACATAAGGTAGAGAAACCATATACTTCGGCTTCTTCGGCTGACCACCAGAAAGAATCGGAAAACATAAATGCCAGCGCACCGACCAAACCGGCACCTATCACGGCAATCGCTCTTCCTTTGGTGAGAATGCCATCTTTACCCACTATCACTTTACGGGCAAAATAGGTAATTGTCCAGAACAGAAACATGATGGTCAACGCACTGTAAATAGCAGTTGCCACATTCACACAATACGCAATTTGTGTCTTGTCGGAAGCAAACAGAGAGAAGAAATGCCCTATCAGGGCGTGTAACGGACTTCCCGGTGGGTGACCAACCTCCAGCTTGGAAGCAACGGTGATAAATTCGGGACAATCCCAAAAACTGGCTGTAGGTTCCAACGTAATGATGTAAACGATGGCGGCCGCAGCAAATGCAAACCATCCTGAAATGGTATTTACTAGCTTGAAATTCTTCATATTATGAATAATAGATGACTGGCAAAAAAGGCGTTTCTTAGAAAAGCCAAAGATACAAATATTTTCGATTAACAAAAATGTCTCAGTTTATGCCATTTATCTTCCAATTGAACTCAAATTGCGGACGATACTTTATAAATTGATCTAATTAATTTTTATTATCAAGCATTATGATTGCAATTTTTACAGTCAAAAGCCTATAAATCACAATAAAATATGTCCAAAACAGTTGAAACAAAGAAAAAATAGTGTACTTTTGTTGTCAAAATGCAAATCTGTCTCACCCGAAATACCCTCTGTTAATGAAAATGACAACCAAAAAGTCTGCTACATTAAAAGAATTATTACCGGTTTGTGATTTCCATTACTAAACTTTAACAAATATGGCGGGTTTTGATAACCATCGAAACTACCAATGTTATTTGTCAGCTTTTTAATAATATGCCGGAATGAAATGTCGTGTAGGGTTAGCTTTGCTGAGTAGCAAGCACAATCCCATTTTGTTCATAATGTAATAAATAACCACATGAAACAAGTTCCGAAAGTCGGGACGAGTTCCATGTGACAACTAAAAAATCAATTATAACCACATGAAAAGTTTCCTGAAAATTGTATTGGCAACCTTTGTCGCCATCTTCTTAGCTTTGGTCCTCATCACTGTTATTTTCTTTGGTGTAGTAGGAGCCATTGCCTCTTCGTCGAATGAAGAGACTGTGATTAAATCGAATAGTGTTTTTGAAATAAGCTTAAGCGGACAAGTGGTTGAGCGGGCAGAAGATAACCCTCTTGCGGCTATTTTCGGTCAATATTCCAACAAACCTTCCGAAATCGGATTAAACGATCTCTTGTCGTCCATCGCAAAGGCAAAAACCAATGACAATATAAAAGGTATATACATAGAAGCCGGTGCACTGGCAGCCGCACCTGCCTCATTGCGCGAAATTCGTCAGGCTTTGCTTGACTTCAAGACCTCGAAGAAATTTATTTATGCCTACGGGAGTGTGTACACACAAGGCTCTTACTATATTGCCAGTGTGGCCGACAAACTTTACCTCAGCCCCGAAGGAATGGTGAACTGGCATGGACTTGCAATTGAAAATACATTTTACAAAGGAGCGTTGGATAAATTGGGTATCGAAATGCAGGTGGTGCGCGTAGGTGCATACAAATCGGCAGTAGAACCCTACATTGTCACAAAAATGAGCGATGCCAACCGCGAACAGGTCACCTCATTCTCTACCTCCATCTGGAAAACAGTGGTAGCCGATGTAGCTGCCTCACGCAAATTGACTCCCGAACAGCTCAATGCTTATGCCGATGAAGAAATGACATTTCAACCTTCGGCCAAGTCAGTGCAATATCATTTGATTGACTCATTGCTTTATGACGATGGCATTCAAACCGTGTTGCGAAAGAAACTGGGCATAAAAGAGAGCGATGACATTTCGTTTGTCAAATTGGAAACAATGAAAAATGCCGTCTCCGACATCAAAAGCTCTGTAGATAAAATTGCAGTAGTATATGCCGCAGGTGGTATCGACATGGGTAGTTCCGATGGCATTGATTCAAAAGAGTTAGTCAAAACCCTTGCCGAAGTACGAAAAGACGACAAGGTGAAAGCAGTTATTTTCCGTGTTAATTCACCCGGTGGAAGCGCGCTGGGTTCGGAGCTGATATGGCGCGAAGTAAGCCTCATCAAAGCAAAGAAACCGATTTATGTATCAATGGGCGACTATGCCGCTTCGGGTGGTTACTATATCTCCTCACCAGCCGATACCATTATTGCACAACCTAACACCATTACAGGTTCTATCGGCGTTTTCGGCCTTATTCCGAATGTAGCAGGCTTAACCAACAAAATCGGCATCAGTTTTGATGGTGTAAAGACCAACAAAATGAGTGATATGCCTAACCTAAGCCGCCCACTGACCGGCGAAGAGAAAGAACTGATGCAGTTGTACGTGAACAACACCTACGAAACATTTGTCAACCATTGTGCCAAAGGCCGTCGTATGACACCCGAAGCAATAAAGAAAATTGCCGAAGGGCGTGTATGGACAGGCGAACAAGCCAAAGAACTCGGGTTGGTTGATAAGTTAGGAAGCCTCAGCGATGCAGTGACACTGATTGCTAAACGCGCTCACCTGAGCAACTACAACGTGGAGGAATTCCCCAAACAAAAAACGTTTGTAGAAAAGATAATGAAAGGATTTGAAACTAGTGTTCAAACGCGTATGGAGAAAGCACAATTAGGCGAATTTTATCCCTACTTTCAACAAATCAAACAGATTTCGGGACTACAGGGAGTACAAGCTCTGATGCCCTTCTACATGACAATTAAATAACGGATAATACATCCTGAATCGGGCTATTCCAATAGACATCATTAAAACAGAACGGACTATAAATTATGAGCAAACAGCCATTTATACTTGTTATACCATTGCGTATTCTCTCTTTTTTTTACGCCATGGTGGTAGGCTTTCGCAATTGGCTGTTTGAAACCAATTTGTTACGCAGCAAAGAGTACTCCTTCCCTGTCATCTCGGTGGGCAATATTTCAGTAGGAGGCACCGGCAAAACGCCCCACACAGAGTATATTTTGTCGCTATTGAGCAAGACGATGAAAGTGGCCACCTTGAGTCGCGGATACAAACGTAACACATCGGGCTATGTGCTGGCTGATGACACAGCTACCGGAGCCACCATCGGCGATGAATCTTATCAAATAAAACGGAAGTTTCCGCAGGTAGCTGTGGCCGTGGATGCCAATCGCCGGCAAGGAATTGCTAAGTTACTAAAAAACAAAGAGATACAACCTCTGTCGGCAATTGTGCTCGACGATGCATTTCAGCACCGTTATGTAACTCCCGGCTTGAATATTCTGATTACCGACAGCAACCGTTTATTCACCGAAGACCACATGCTGCCTTACGGCCGCTTGCGCGAATCGGCATCGAGCAAACACAGGGCAAATATTATTATTGTATCGAAGTGTCCGGCAAGTCTCCACCCGATGGATTTCAGAATAATCTCTCAAAAAATTGCCATATTTCCTTTTCAGACCCTCTATTTCACCACCTACGAATATGGAGAGATATATCCTTTGTTTGCAGAGGAAGCAAGTGCTCCTCCGGTTACAATGAGCCAGTTAAAACCTAAATCAACCACTGTACTGGTTGTTACGGGTATTGTTTCTCCCGAGAGCATTTACGCGCACGTGAAACGGTTTACTCCAAATTGCATTCCGATGGCTTACCCTGATCATTATAATTTCAGAAAAAAAGATTATCAGGCAATTACACGAAATTTTGATACAATAAATGAGCCGAGAATAATACTTGTGACCGAAAAAGATGCCGCACGTTTGCTCAATGACCCGCTTCTGCCGGATCAACTCAAACCGTATCTCTACGCATTGCCTATAAAAATAAAATTCCTGTTAGATGAGGAATCAAAGTTCAATCAACAAATACTCAATTATGTTAGCGAAAATACAAGAAACAACAGCTTTCCTAAACAAAAAAATTAGTCGCCGTCCCGAGATTGGGATAGTATTAGGAACCGGCTTAGGCAACTTAGCCACACAAATTACAGAAAAAGAAGAAATTCCATACGAAAGTATTCCCAATTTTCCGGTATCCACTGTCGAAGGGCATAGTGGCAAACTCATTATCGGCAAACTTGGCGATAAAGTGGTAATGGCCATGCAAGGCCGCTTCCATTTTTACGAAGGATATGATATGAAGCAGGTCACTTTTCCGGTACGTGTGATGTACGCTTTCGGCATTCGAACCCTGTTTCTTTCAAACGCAGCCGGTGGCATGAATCCAAATTTTGAGATTGGGGACCTGATGGTGATCAACGACCATATCAATCTCTTCCCCGATCATCCGCTCAGGGGTAAAAATTACAAAGAACTTGGCACACGTTTTCCCGATATGAGTGAAGCGTATGACAAAGGGTTGATAAATACCGCATTCGAAATTGCCAAAGAGCATAAAATCAAGTTACAGCAAGGTATCTACGTGGGAACTCAGGGGCCAACCTTTGAGACACCTGCCGAGTATCGCTATTTTCATATCATAGGAGCCGATGCAGTGGGAATGTCCACCGTACCCGAGGTGATTGTGGCTCGCCACGCGGGAATGAAGGTTTTTGCCATCTCCATCATTACCGACCTTGGTGTTCCCAATAAAATTGTGGAAGTAACTCACGAGGAAGTACAACAAATTGCCAACAATGTACAGCCATATATGACATTGATAATGAAAGAGATAATCAATCGTATCTAAGTCATTTTCAATAATACAAAGAGGGTTTCCCACACGAGAGACCCTCTTTTGCTATATTTAGAAGGAGATCACTCCGTTTTCAAACACATCCTGTTTTATGCAAAAAAGATATTTTTCACTGCTTGCTTTTTTTCTCTATATTATTTCTGTAGCGGCTCAAAATGCTACCCTACCCGACTCCGTGCAAACCAAGACGATAGAAAAGCAATTGCACGAAGTTGAAATAACCGAAAGAAAAGCGGCAACATCTCCTTTGTCGATATTCAAATCAGTATCAATCAGCACAAAAGCATCTGCACCAAACCTGACCACAGCCGAAGTGTTGCAACAAATTCCTTCGCTGAGTGCTGATATTGAAGGAAATCTTCGTTTGCGGGGAAGTAACCGCGTAAGCCTACTGTATCACGGAGTGCCTCTTACACTTTTTGAAGAGAATCGTAGCGATCTGCTTATTCAATTGCCTGTGAACCTGTTTACGCTAATACAAACTTACAACATACCGCCTATTGAATGGATTAACGAAGGCGATGCCGGAGTAGTCAACTTTCTCTTTTCTCCCGATTTTTCAGGCAATTCAATCCTGAAAATGACATTGGGAGCGGGGGTAAACAAACGCTGTAATGCATCGTGGCTGGCAGGTACTAAGATAGGAAAATTGCATATACAGGCCGGTTACTCCTATCGGCAGGAATACCGTTACCGGAGTTACCAAAAAACCACTGTTGACAATACAGGAATAGCATCGCAAAGCAACAACGCATCAGCATGGCCACAAACGCATCTTGCATTGTTGAGTGCGCAATACAAGCTCTCGTCGTCCGACATGTTCGATTTCAATGGTCTTTTCCACACGATGGACTACACCCGTTTGGGAAATATCAATAATACAAAGACAAATACGGCAGGGGTGGTGGGAAACAACCTTATAAGACAACGCGACAACTCTGAAAAACAGACAGGCCTGTCAGACGGTCTTCACTGGGTACATACATGGAGCGAACAAAAAATGGCACTGGATGCCAGCCTCAATTACGACAAATTCGACTATAACCAAAAGAACAATTATGCGAACCGGAAACCCGGCTCAGAGACTATTCTGGCTCAGGATCGGCTTTTTATTACCCAAAACAAACAACAATGGTTTGCCACGGCAAAACTCACCAAACAGTTTTGCGATGCGCTTTCGGCGAATGCAGGATACACCGGACAGTGGCATCGTGACGGTTATCTGGCGCTCGATGATGATTTGACAAGTGCGGTGTGGCAATCCAATGCGTCAAAAAGCAACAACTACCACATTGACAAAAGCGTTCAAATGGGATTTGCAGAATTGCAGTTTAAGACTCAACGTTGGAGAGGTCAAATTGGGTTACAGACAGAGTTTGAACAACGCGAAAGTTTCCGCACGGAAGACATTATTCATGCCAATCAACACAAGAATTATCTCTTACCTCATTTTGAACTAAATTATCGCAGCTCAAACTCTTCATTATGGACTTTAAGCTATGAAGAACGTATCAACCGCCCCGTTTTGAGTGACCTGAATCCCTATACTGACCGCAGTGATGTCACTTACATTCATCAGGGCAATCAGCAATTAGAAAACGAACATGTGCAGGTAGCCGAACTCTCAAACCAATTTCAGTTAAAAGGCCTGACTGTAAATCCGGTACTGTTTTATCGCTTTCGCAAAAATCAGATAGTGGACTTCGCCACAATAATCAATAACGAAACCGTGTGGTCAAAGCAAAACAGCGACCACGCACAAGATATCGGGGTTGAACTGAATATCCGATGGAGTCCTGTCACCTGTTTATTGGCCGAAGTCTCCGCCACGGGTTACCACTATCAGATTGACGGTGCCCGTCAGGGATTGGGCACCAAAGGGAAATATTCCATAGATACAAAAGGCAGTGTGAAGTGGTCGCTTCCCCTGAATTTAATTTTGCAAGTAGATGGCTATTCCATTGACAAACAGCTTACAGCACAAGGTGAAATTGCCCCGTTGTTCTGCATCAACAGTTCGCTCTCCTATTCCCATCAACATCTGAGCTGTGCGCTTACAGTTGGCAACCTTTTTGATTCCATTGAAGAGAAAACCACGTTCAATACCATGGGTACTCAACAATCCATCTACCGAAATCGCGATGCCCGGGTAACCTGGTTGAGCATAAGCTATCAATTATAACATCAGAAACCACCTCATAGGAAGATAAAAATGCTTTTCATCCATGTTATTGAGAGAAAGGTATTATTATCTTCCAAACACAGACGAATTGCCAACTATTCAAGCGTTTTGATTCCCATTCTCAACCCTTAACCCAACACTGGAGCTATCTCAAAATTTATTTTGAAACAGCTCCATATTTTTTTGTGTTTCTGCGAAATAAATCCTATTTTTGCCAATGGGTAGGCTTGGTTGTATTTGTTGCACGATTTCCGTCATCACCCTACCGTTCTTCTCAATAATCTCTATATGTAGATATTAGTCAACTATTTGCGGTTCATCTTAAAATCCATTGCTTATGAAAACTATCTGTTTCTATTTTCAAGTGCATTTGCCAATGCAATTAAAACGCTATCGTTTTTTTGAAATAGGTTCTGACCACTACTATTACGATGATTTTGCCAATGAAGCCAACGTACAAAGAGTCGCAAACAATAGTTTCCTTCCCTCCAATCGTTTGATATTGGATATGATACGAAGCTCTCACGGGAAATTCAAAGTCTCTTTTTCCATTTCGGGAATTGCATTGGAGCTATTTGAGCAATATGCACCCGAAGTGATTGATAGTTTTAAAGAACTGGCAGCTACCGGCAGTGTGGAGTTTATTGCCGAAACCTATGCCCACTCATTAGCATCAATTTTTGACCCCGAAGAATTTGTGCTACAAGCTAAGCAACAAAGTGATACCTTATTCGAACTATTTGGTATGCGCCCCACGGTATTTCGGAATACCGAGATGATTTATTCGGATGAGATAGGCCAAATGATTCATGAATTGGGCTACAACACCATACTCACCGAAGGCTCGAAACACGTATTGGGCTGGAAAAGCCCCAATTTTTTATACGGACACAGCTACATTCCGCAAGTTAAAATATTGACCCGCAATATGAAACTGAGCGATGATATCGCATATCGCTTTTCGGATTGGAACTGGAGTGAATTTCCGCTCACAGCCGAAAAATTGATGGGGTGGATTAAAAATTCGGAGGATAACGAAAAGATATTTAGCATGTATATGGGTTATCAGTCGTTTGGCGACAGGCAAAAACCCGAGAGTGGTATTTTTGAATTCCTCAAAGCGTTACCCTATCAGGCTTTAGCGAACCGCATTTCGTTTTCCACACCCAGCGAAATAGCGAAAAAATTCAACCCCATTTCGCCTATTAGCGTTCCGTATCCTCAATCGTGGATTGGAGAGGAAAAAGATTTGAGCAGTTGGACAGGCAATGACCTGCAAACGGAGGCGTTACAAAAACTCTATCAGGTGGGTGAACGCGTACGCCTGTGCTCTGACAGAAGCTTGAAGCATGATTGGCTTTGCCTACAATCGTCAGACCATTTTCAATATATGACCACCAAACCATGGAATTCGTTTGCGATATATCCGAATTATGATTCTCCTTATGACGCATTTACCAATTACATGAATATTCTTGCCGACTTTATTGACCGGGTGAAGGCGCAATTTCCTTCAAACGTTGAAAACGAAGAACTTAATGCTTTGCTCACCACCATCAATAATCAGGAAATAAAAATTGCCGAACTAAAGAAGAAACTGATTTCTACCACCGAACCTACCCGTTAATCGCGTTTGTTCCAAGTGAAAGTTAGCGTGAATGGGCTTATAAACTGTTTTACAGATAATTGAACTATGAAGCACATACTCACAAAATGCAATGTGGCAAATGTGATTGATTAACTTATAATACAAAACCTGATTCCCATTACTTGCTATACATGATTCTTTCGGACATAACCATACAGTTGCCATTAGAAAATACTACGCTAATTTTTGCCGTGGTGCTGCTTGTTATTCTCTTTTCGCCGCTGTTACTCCACCGTTTACGCATTCCGTATATTGTGGGATTGATTTTTGCCGGAATTTTATTAGGCCCAAAAGCATTCAACATTTTAGCCAACGATGAGAGCTTTCATCTTTTTGGCAATGTAGGAATCCTCTACATCCTTTTCCTGGCAGGAATTGACATGGATATGAACGATTTTCGGCGAAACAGGACAAAGGGACTGATTTTTGGAATGTTTACCTTTTCCATTCCAATCATAATAGGAACATTTACAAGTCTTTACATCCTTCACTTCAGTCTGATGACCTCCTTGTTACTGGCGGCAATGTATTCGTCGCAAACCTTGGTGGCTTACCCCATCACGGGTCGTTACGGAGTGTCGCAAAATCGTGCGGTGAATATTACCGTAGGTGGTACCATTCTCACCGATACGCTGATGCTGATGCTGCTGGCAGTGATTGCAGGATTGTGCAAAGGCACTCTCACACATTGGTTTATGGTGCTCTGGGCTGTCAAAATATTTTGTTTTGGCGCTATTGTCATGTTTCTGTTCCCGGTGATAGCCCGTGCTTTTATGAAACGCTTCGAGGATAATATCCTTCAGTTTATCTTTGTGTTGGCAATGGTATTTCTTGGCGCCTTTCTGGCTCAGTTAGCCGGTTTGGAAGGTGTGCTGGGTTCATTCTTGGTGGGTATCTCACTTAACCGACTTGTCCCCAAAGTATCGCCCCTCAAACATCGCCTCGAATTTGTAGGAAATGCTCTTTTCATCCCTTTCTTTTTGATTGGCGTAGGCATGATGATAGATTATCGTGTTTTGTTTAGCGGCTATGAAGCATTGCTTGTGGCATTGGTGATGGCCATTGTAGCCGTTTCCAGCAAATGGCTTGCTGCCACCTTTACCCGCATCACCTGTAAGCTGACCAAAGATGAAGGATTGATGATTTTTGGTCTGAGCAACGCCCATGCGGTGGCCACTCTTGCAGCCGTAATGGTGGGATACAATATTATTCTTGGTCAAAATACAGACGGAACACCTCAACGACTGCTCAACGACCATGTGCTCAATGGCACTATCATCATGATACTCCTCTCATGCATAATAAGCTCGTTTGTGACCGAAAAAGCAGCCCGTCGATTGGCAATTGCAGGTAAAAATAATGATGAAGCCGAAAAAGAAACCCGAGAACGGATATTAATCCCTGTGTCCAATCCCGAAACCCTCGACCGCTTAATGGAGCTGGCTGTGATGATGAAAACTGCTGATACCAAGCAACCGCTTTATGTGTTGGCTGTAGTCGATGATATACTCAATGAAAGTCGTGGTACGGGAGAAAAGTTGCTTGAACGTGCGGCGAAAGTTGCCGCTGCCACCGACAATACAATTGAGCAATTGGTACGTTACGATATGAATGTGGCAAGTGGCATTATTCACTCGGTGAAAGAACATAATATTTCGGATGTGATAATCGGATTACATCGTAAAACCAAGCTTACTGAATCGTTTTTAGGTCAGATGGCCGATTCGCTGCAAAAAGGGATGAATCGTTCCATCTTTATCTACAAACCGCTTCAGCCACTCGGAACGACATCGCAAATAGTGATTTTTGTACCCGAAAAAGCTGAATTGGAGCTTGGTTTCCAGCGATGTTTTGAGCATATTTACCGTATTGCCCAGCAAGCTGACGCCTCTTTGGTATTTTATGCCAATACCGATTCAACATTAAAAGTGCGGCTTTTCTCGGAACTCCATAACCACAAAGTTCCAATCGAATATCAACCTATGCAAGAGTGGAACGAGATAATTACTTGTGTGAATAGGGTGAAGAGCAATGATTTGGTAATATTTATAGCAGCCCGAAAATCAACACTTTCATACAATCCGCTTTTTGAAGACTTGTTTGTAAAAGTATCGAATACGGTATTGAACAATAGTCAACTCATCATTTTCCCCGAACAATTCGGATTTCAGGCAGATTCTGATGAGCGTTTCAGTGTATTAAACAATCCTGCACCAGACTTTGAAGAGCTTAAAAAATCGGGAAAATGGTTGGATATTTTCTCTAAAAAGCGAAAATAACAAAAAATCAAACTCAAAATCAAATTTGAATATTGGCCTAATTATCAGACTACTACACCATGCCATTTTATCCGTTTTGTGTATTGAAATAAAAAAAACGGAAAACAATGGAAAATATTTGCAAAAATAGTTTGTAGGAAAGGACTAAACACTTACCTTTGCATCCGCTTTTAGAGCAATACAATGGAGTGTCTCATGGTGTAATGGTAGCACTGCAGTTTTTGGTACTGCCTGTCTAGGTTCGAATCCTGGTGAGACAACCAAACAAGGCCGATAGTTTGATTTTCAAACCATTGGCCTTTTGTTTTTTTTATAATAACCACCAACCTATGGCAAATTTCAAAGAACTTTTGAACAATATCAAAGCATTTGTCTTTGATGTGGATGGGGTGTTGTCAAACAATTCTATTCCGCTGCATCCTAACGGAGAGCCAATGCGAATGGTAAATATCAAAGATGGATATGCCATTCAATATGCCGTGAAACAGGGATATCACGTAGCGATTATTACGGGTGGCAATACCGTTTCTGTGCGGATGCGCTTTGAGCGACTTGGGGTGAAGGATATTTATATGGCATCAAGCACAAAAATGGACGATTTGGAAGATTTCATGTACAAGCATGAACTTTTATCGGAACAGATACTCTATATGGGCGATGACATTCCCGATTATTTTGTAATGAAGCATGTGGGTGTGCCAACCTGCCCTGCCGATGCCGCATCGGAAATTAAAGGTATTTCTCTCTATATATCTCCACTTTGCGGTGGTGATGGATGTGTGCGGGATGTAATGGAACAGACAATGAAAATTCAGGGAAAGTGGATGAGTGATAATGCTGCTTTTGGCTGGTAATTTTTAAAAAATCCGATACTTTTTTCACTTAAAGCCACTATCTTTGTAAGAACGAATTCGCAACTATAATTTTAAGTTGAGTTTCATATTAACGTAGAAATTTATCGACCTTAACAATAAAAAAACAATCACATGAAGGGAATTATTTTAGCGGGAGGTTCGGGCACTCGCCTTTACCCCGTCACCAAAAGCATTTCTAAACAAATCATCCCAGTTTACGACAAACCGATGATTTACTATCCGTTGTCAGTATTAATGCTTTCGGGTATTCGCGAAATTCTGATTATATCTACGCCTCAGGACATCTCTCTCTATGAGCGCCTGTTTGAAGACGGTTCGGAGTATGGATTGAAAATTGAATATGCCATTCAGCCTTCGCCCGACGGATTGGCTCAAGCCTTTATCATTGGCGAAAAATTTATTGGTGCCGATTCAGTCTGTATGGTATTGGGCGACAATATTTTTTACGGATATAATCTTTCGGCACAACTACTGGAGGCTGCAAAACTGAAAGATGGCGCTACCGTTTTCGGATATTATGTCAACGACCCCGAACGTTACGGAGTTGCCGAATTTGATAAAAACGGGAAGGTGCTAAGCCTTGAAGAAAAACCGGCTGAACCGAAGTCGAATTACGCGGTAACCGGACTTTATTATTACAGCAACGATGTAGTAGCTAAGGCCAAAGCATTGAAACCTTCAAAAAGAGGTGAATTGGAAATTACGGATCTAAACCGTATTTACCTGGAAGAAGGACGATTGAATCTCAAAATGTTGGGACGCGGTATGGCATGGCTTGATACCGGCACACACGACAGTTTGCTCGAAGCATCCAATTATATTTCGACAATAGAAAATCGCCAGGGTTTGAAAGTGGCTTGTATTGAAGAGATTGCTTTTCGTATGAGGTATATTTCCAAAGAACAATTACTCTTGCTTGCCGAACCGTTGAAAAAAAATCATTACGGACAATATCTTATTAAAATTGCCAACGAACCTCTTGAAAATGGAAATAGTTAACACACCAATACGCGATTTATTCATTATAAAAAACAAAGTTTTTGCCGATAGCAGAGGTTTTTTTCTCGAAAGTTACAACAAACTACGTTTAGCTGATAGCGGTATCAATATTGATTTTTGTCAGGATAACCTATCACAATCGACTTATGGCGTGGTCAGAGGATTGCATTATCAACTCAATCCACACAGTCAGAGCAAGCTGGTATCGGTCATTGTCGGAAAAGTATTTGATGTGGCAGTAGATATACGCAAGGGCTCTCCTACTTTCGGGCAATGGTACGGAGTGGAACTGTCGGAAGAAAATAAATGGCAATTTCTTATTCCACAGGGATTTGCTCATGGATTTTCAGTATTGAGCGATACTGCGGTGTTCAGCTATAAATGCGACAATTTTTACGATCCAAAACTTGAAGGTGGTATTCTTTACAATGATCCAAAATTAAATATTGACTGGCAAATTCCTGCCGATAAAGCTATAGTGTCGGATAAAGACAAATTGCATCCGACTTTGGAGAATGCAGAAGTGAATTTTGTGTATTAACCCTTAAATTATTACAAGTATGAAAAAGGTTTTAGTCACAGGTTCGTACGGGCAACTGGGTAGTGAGCTACAACAAATTGCCTCCCAATTGAACAGTGCCGGGTTTATCTTTACCGATGCCGACACGCTGGATATTTGTAGCAAGGAAGCTTTAGAACAGTTTGTGGTGCAACAACCTGTCGATTTTATCGTCAATTGTGCGGCCTATACAGCTGTTGATAAGGCTGAAGATGATGAAGTGCTATGCAATGACATTAACTGCAATGCGGTACGTAATATTGGCGAGGTGGCTGCCTCCAAAGGCATCAAAGTAATCCATATATCTACTGATTATGTGTTTGACGGCACAGCCCACACACCCTACACCGAAGATGGAAAAATCAATCCGAAAACGGTTTATGGCAAAACCAAAGCGTGTGGCGAAGAGGAGTTAATGCGTGTTTGCTTAGATGCAGTTATTATTCGCACATCGTGGCTCTACTCTACTTCCGGCAATAATTTTGTAAAAACAATGCTCAAATTGGGAAAAGAACGTGATTCGCTGTCCGTTGTTTTCGATCAAATCGGGACTCCCACTAATGCAGCCGATTTAGCCGCTGTAATACTGCACATCATTGGTCAAACAATTGAAAATGAGTCTTTCTTTAGAACGGGAGTTTATCATTTTTCAAACGAAGGAGTCTGTAGTTGGTACGATTTTACGATTGCTATTCACCGGTTTGCAGGAATTGATTGCAAAGTACTCCCCATTGAAAGTAGCGAATATCCGGCTAAAACACCACGTCCGTTTTACAGCGTACTCAATAAGGCAAAAATTAAACGCACTTTTGGTATCCAAATCGCCCATTGGGAAAGTAGCTTAGCTCGTTGTGTTGCTAAATTGATTACTCAACAGAAATAACTCCGCTTTGATTTCAATTGACTGTCATAAATACATATACCTATGAATGAACAACTCCAGCAAATTGCAGCCCGTTTACGAGGTCTGCGCGATGTATTAAGCATTTCAACAAAAGAAATTGCAGATGCCGCCATGGTGGACGAAGCGGAATATTTGAAGTATGAAAATGGCGAAAAAGACATTCCTGTCAGCCTATTGCACAATATTTCGGTGCAATATAACATTGAAATGACTACTTTACTTTTCGGCGATGAGCCTCGTATGCGAAGCTATTTCCTGACAAGAAAAGGACAAGGCACTGCCATCGAACGGACTAAAGCGTATAAATACCAGTCACTTGCCGCCGGATTTGCCGGCAGAAATGCAGATCCGTTTATTGTAACAGTGGAACCATCTGACAAGCAGATTTGTTTGAATGCACATGCCGGACAAGAGTTCAATTTTGTATTGGAAGGGAGATTGTTGCTGATTATTAACGGGAAAGAACTGATTCTGGAAGAGGGCGATTCGCTTTATTTCAATGCCGAACTCAGGCATGGAATGAAAGCACTGGATAACAAAACCGTTCAGTTTTTAGCCGTCATTATATAACGAAGTTGCTTTATCGGGCAGTCGTTATATTCTCCCGTAGCAGGAAATTTTGCATTTGAAATATGTTGAAAAACAAGCATCTTTTATCTCAGATTATAATTGTGTTAGCCGTTATAGCAACGGTTTGCATCGTTTCTCATTTCTTCTTTTTCCGTCTCGATCTTACATCCGACAGGCGATATACATTATCCCCTCAAACGAAGGTGTTGATGAAATCGCTCGAAGAGCCTGTGCTGATTAATCTCTATCTGGACGGTGATCTTAACGCCGGTTTCCTGCGTTTAAAACATGCTACAACCGACTTTCTTGACGAGTTTAAGGTATTTGCCGGGAAAAATGTACAGTACTCACTTATTGATCCTTCAAAAGCCACGTCGCAACAAGCTCTTGAAAGTTATTATGCCGCCCTGGAAAAACGCGGAATGCGTGCCACCACAGTGTATGAAAAAGATGCGGATGGTAAAGCGGTGCAGAAAATAATTTTCCCGTGGGCTGAAATCATCTCGCATAAAGATACTTTAGTTGTAAGTCTTTTGACCAATATTCCGGGCAATTCGGGAGAAGAGAACCTCAATGCTTCAATAGAAAGTCTTGAATATCAGTTGACCGATGCCATACGCGTACTCAACGTGAAGGAAACCTCCAAGATAGCCTTTTTGGAGGGCAATGATGAGCTATCGGAGCCCGAAGTATATGATGCCTCAACAGCGCTTAGTCGTTATTTTCAGGTGGACAGAGGAGCGCTTGGCAATGATGCTACAGCTCTCAATCCATACAAGGTGGTGATTATTGCAAAACCAAGAAAACCATTTTCGGAACAGGAAAAATTTATTATCGATCAATATATTATGCAAGGTGGACGAGTTTTATGGCTGGTTGATGGTTCAAAAATCGACAACAATAATCTTTCGCACACGGGACAGGCCACAATAATGCCGCTGGACATAAATATTGCTGATCAGCTCTTTTGTTATGGCGTACGCATTAATCCCGATATTGTGCAGGACGTGCAGTGTGTATCGATGCCCATCAATGTAGCCCGCGAAGGCGATGCAGCCCAATTTAAACCGATGCCATGGTTTTACGAACCGCTTTTACTTACGTCACCCTATCATGTCGCTACCCGTAACTTGCCGGCAGTAAAAGCAAATTTTGCTTCGTCAATTGATTTTGTGGGAGAGAATACACAGGTAAAGAAAGAGGCATTTTTGGCTACTTCCAACGCTTCGCATATATTGGCTCCGCCGGCCATAATAGATTTAAAACAGCTGCCCGATCCGGGAGATCGCAACTATTTCAGACTTCAGAATGTACCGGTGGGAGCAATATTAGAAGGTACATTTACATCTGTGTTTGCCAATAGAATGGTGCCTGAGGGAATGAATCAAAAAAATCCGCTCTTTAAAACTAGTAAGCCTACCCGAATGATAGTGGTGGCAAGTGGCGATGTGATTCGTAACGAAGTACAAGGCACCAGTGATAATCTGCAGGTGGTGCCTCTTGGTTTTGACAGATATATGAACCGGCAATTCGGTAATCGCGATTTTATTCTGAATGCGGTACTCTATCTCGGCGATGATGACGGTTGGCTTGCATTGCGTTCACGCGAAGTGAAACTCCGGCTTCTTAATCACTTGTCAACCACAGCAGGACGCAGTACTTGGCAGGTTATCAACTTGGCATTGCCTTTGTTGTTGATCGTTCTTTTTGCCGGACTTTTCTTCTTTTTCCGTAAAAGAAAATATTCAAAATAAGCTTGCTTTTTTTCGTCCTTTGAGAAATTGATAAGTACAAAAACGAAAAACCTGCTTATACCCATAATGGATATAAGCAGGTTTCTTATTTTTCCCGATTGCAACAATACGCTGAAATTACAATCGAGCGCGTAATTATTTATTTTCTTTGTAACGAGTGTCAGGAGTACCGTCTTTTTTCAAATGCTTTGCAGGAGCAACTTTTGCAGCGGCAGCAGCTTTGTTTTCTTTGAAACGCATGTCAGGTGTGCCATCTTTTTTAAGATGTTGACCGGCAACAGCAGGAGCAGCAGCTTTAACTGCAGGGGCAGCTTTTGCAGCAACGGCTGGAGCGGCTTTTGCAGGAGCAGCTTTTGCGGCAGCTTCTTTACCATCTTTGAAACGTTTGTCAGGTGTGCCATCTTTTTTCAATTTATCACCGGCAGCTTTCACGTCAGCTTTAGCAGCTTTTACGTCTGTCTTAGCAGCAACTTTATCAGCAACTTTTGCTTTTACGTCTGCTTTTGCAGCTTTCACGTCAGCTTTTGCAGCTACTTTATCAGCAACTTTTGCTTTTACATCTGCTTTTGCAGCTTTCACGTCAGCCTTAGCAGCTACTTTATCAGCTTTAGCTTTTACATCAGCTTTAGCTACTTTAGCTTCAGCTTTTACTTCTTTTTTTACAGCTTTCTTGGCGGTTTGTGCCGTTGCAGGTGCTTGCGCGCTTACTGCGGTGGCTGCAAGAAACATAACAGCCATCAAAAATGCGAATGCTTTTTTCATTGGAAAAATTTAGATTTTAGTACAACCTGCATGTAAGTTGTAGTAGTTTGTAAGTTGAACGCACATGCTCGTTTACAAATGATTTAATTAAAAACGTGGCAAATATAAGCATGAAAACAAGGTTTGCAAAACGTTTTGAGTGAATTTTCATCGGTTGAAAAAATTATTAACATAAATTTATAAGACAGAACTTTGTTGCCAGTGAAAAATATGTCATTTATTTCTTCAGTTCACTACCGAAAGACATTCTTATATAGTACAAATATATAGATATAGAATAATTTATGTTATTTTATATCTATATGTAACGCACTTATAAT
>Ga0302286_10001007_pt1 | contig 21435 bp, 20 predicted proteins | sample III_Fen_E2_3_FD_198765 | JGI IMG/M metagenome (GOLD analysis project Ga0302286, IMG submission 198765) | Peat permafrost microbial communities from Stordalen Mire near Abisko, Sweden - III_Fen_E2_3 | ecosystem: Environmental > Terrestrial > Soil > Wetlands > Permafrost | place: Sweden: Abisko...
CTGAGTAGACTCATTAGCCATTTCCAGCTTCTGAGCCTCAAGTTTCTGAGCCTTGTACTCTATGTCGTGTTGCCTACTCGTAAGCGACAACAAACGTGCTTGAGAAGACGATAGTCCCATTATTTTCCTTATTCTAAAGCTATTTAGAGTTCGCGAAAATTAACTAAATAACATCATTCTGTATTACGGCATATTGCATAAAAAAATTAGCTTTTATTTACAAAAATTAACAAATAAATAATTTTTATGAGAACAATTTAAACGTTCTATCAATGTTATCTTTTGCTACTGTTTTTAAAGTGTCAATTTCAGTTTTAATAGCATTTCTTTCTGTATCTAGAGAGGCTATATCTGTATCGAATTTTTTATCTTTAGCGTCAATTTTTGCCATTGATGATTCATATTTTGCTTCTGCTTTCTTAAATTCCCTGTCATCTGAAACTTCTTGTAAACTTGTATCAGTTGCTACACTTATTTCAACAGTATCTGTATAAACACCAGCTCCTGAACTTCCTATTCCTGAATTTCCGGCAGTAGAATTACATGCATACAAGAAAATATTAGCACCATCAACTTGAGATTGAAGCCATTTGCTACTATTCATATTTGCATCACTTATAGAAACACAGCCACCACTTTTGACTATCTCATTATAAATATTTGTATAATATACACCACCAGCAGAATCTGAATTTTTCTCTGCATTAGTATTGTATTGAGTACTATAATTTGCAAGGGCGGTTAAAATAGTCGGTAGGTTTACATTACCACCTGTTGTTTTCAAAAAGTTAAGATCTACACCATACGACGGGGCCTCTGAGGCTAACATACTTCCAGACATAGTACCAGCCGTGCCAGTACAAAGTAATTTTAATAAATCTTGATCTTCTGCATGTTCAGTATCAACTGTTATCCAATTTGTGTCTATATCTAAATTTACTATAAACTTAGCAATGTTATTAGCTAGAGTTGTTAATGTAGCCTTTTCGGTTGGATCTGTTACTGTTTGTGCTTTTGCTTTTATTTCATTTTCAGAACTAACTAAAGAGGCTCTTATGCTTTTTAATTGATTGCCCAAGGTATCTCTTTCAGAGATCGTTATACCAACTACTCTGTTAGCGTCACAAGTATTATCAGTATAAGCATTACTACTTTGAATAGTAGCTTTCGTTGCAGATATGTTAGATATATTTGAATTCATAAAAGAGTAGCCCAATTTAAGTAAGAATGCTTCCACAGAACTACCACAAGAATCATAGGCGGTTTTGACATCTCCAGATACTATCATTTCTCCATCAGAATTCTTGATAAATCTTTGTTTATCGGGGTTGGAAACTGGGTTATAAGTTGTTAAATTGGCGGCAGTAGCGTCAATATAAGTTGCAGTTCCATCAGCACCTATAGTCTTGTATTGAATTTTTTGAGAATTAAGGGCGTCTTCATATTCAGTGTACACCTGAGTAGACTCATTAGCCATTTGTAGCTTCTGAGCCTCAAGTTTCTGAGCCTTATACTCTATGTCGTGCTGCCGGCCCGTGAGCGACAGCAAACGTGCTTGAGAAGACGATAGTCCCATTATTTTCCTTATTCTTTTAATGTTTCTTTAGTAATGCGCAAATTAAAACTAAATAACATCATTATGTATTACGGCATTTTTTTGAAAATAATTTAGAATTTATTCAAATTCGTTACATTCATTAACAATAAGAACGCTTAAACATTTTCATTAAATCTTAATTTTTCGTTAAGATAATTATGGTTTTAAATTTTTTGTTGTAGAGTTGTATGTGTTAAAGTAATATCGCAAAAAAAGGAGGATTACATGAATATTAAACCGTTAATGGACAGAATTGTTATCAAAGTTATCGAAGATAAAGAACAAACTTCAGGTGGAATCTTTATTCCTGATAGTGCAAAAGAAAAACCTCAAAAAGGTGAAATCATAGCAGTAGGAGAAGGCAAAGTAAACGATAACGGAGATAGAGAACCTATGGACGTTAAAGTTGGGGATACTATTTTATATGAAAAATATTCAGGCAAAGATATTAAAATAGAAGGTGTAACATACAAAATTCTTTCAATCAAAGATGCATTAGCAATTATTGAATAATAATATTAAAAAGGAGATATAAAAAATGGCAAAACGTATAGTATTTGAAGAAGAAGCTCGTAAGGCATTGCTTAGAGGTATTGATGCCGTAGCTGATGCTGTAAAAGTTACATTAGGGCCAAAAGGTCGTAACGTTATACTACAAAAGAAATTTGGAGTTCCTCAAATCGTTAATGACGGTGTTACTATCGCAAAAGAAATTGAACTTGCTGATGGTTTAGAAAATTCAGGAGCACAATTATTAAAAGAAGTTTCATCAAAAACAAATGATGTTGCTGGTGATGGTACCACAACTGCATCAGTTCTTGCTCAAGCAATTGTTAAAGAAGGCTTAAAGAATTTGACTGCAGGTGCCAACCCTATGTCAATGAAACGTGGGATTGATAAAGCAGTTGCAGTTTCAATTGCAAAAATTAAAGAAATGGCTAAACCAGTTAATACAAAAGAAGGTATAGCTCAAGTTGCTACAATTTCTTCTGGTAACAACCCAGAAATCGGCGAATTAATCGCTGAAGCAATGTCTAAAGTTGGGCATGATGGAGTTATTACTGTTGAAGAATCAAAATCTTTCGGAACAAACCTAAAGGTTGTTGAAGGTATGCAATTTGATAAAGGTTATATTTCACCATACTTCGTAACAGATGCTGAAAGAATGGAATCTGTATTAGAAGATGCTTATGTTCTTTGTGTTAACAAAAAAATAAACTTAATTTCTGAATTAGTTCCTGTATTGGAACAAGTTGCAAGAGATGGTCGTTCATTATTATTAATCGCTGAAGATGTTGAAGGTGAAGCACTTGCAACACTTGTTGTTAACACAATGAGAAAAGTTTTGAGAGCTGTTGCTGTTAAAGCTCCAGGATTCGGTGACAGAAGAAAAGCTATGTTAGAAGATATCGCAATCCTAACTGGTGGAGAAATGTTCACTGAAGAACTTGGTATAAAACTTGAAAATGTTACAACTGATATAATGGGGAACGCTAAACGTGTTACTGTTACAAAAGACGAAACTACAATCGTTGTAGGTGAAGATACAAAATCAGCAGTAGCTGAAAGAATTAAACTTATCAAGAAACAAATTGAAATGTCTGATTCTGAATATGATAAAGAAAAACTTCAAGAACGTATGGCTAAACTTTCAGGTGGTGTTGCAGTTATTGAAGTTGGTGCAGCTAGTGAAGTTGAATTAAAAGAAAGAAAACTTAGAATTGAAGATGCACTAAATGCAACAAGAGCAGCAAACGAAGAAGGTATCGTTCCTGGTGGTGGTGTTACATTAGTAAGAGTTCAACAAGAACTTGAATCTAAATTAAGCACATTCAACTTTGATTCTGATGATGAAAAGAGCGGTTATAAAATCTTAATGACAGCACTTGATTCGCCATTGAGAGCTATCGTATACAATGCAGGTGCTAAATCTGATGTTGTTGTTGATAATATTCGCTCTGGTAAAGATGCATACGGATATGACGCACTTTTATACAGGTACGTTGATATGTTTGAATCTGGTATAGTTGACCCTGCAAAGGTTACACGTTCAGCATTGGAAAATGCAGCATCAGTTGCATCAATGTTGTTAACAACTGAAGCAGCAGTTATCGATATTCCTGAAGATAAATCGTCTCCTGATATGTCAGCAATGGCTGCAGGAATGGGCGGAATGGGTGGAATGGGCGGAATGATGTAATTCCCAACCATATTTACACAATAATTCAAAAGGGTTGTCTAATTAGACAACCCTTTTCTTATTTAAAGACATTATTTATACTGTACTTTTGTATATATTTCAGCTACATTAGAATAGTACCAGAGACATTATAAAGAGAGGATTAGTAATGAGTACAAATCAACTATTAAGACCTGTTACCACAACAACAAAAAATTCACGTCTTGCAATAGGCGGTTGTGATATGGTTGATTTAGCAAAAAAACATGGAACACCATTATATGTTATAGATGAAGAAACCATAAGAAGTATTTGTAGAGATTATAAAAAAGCTTTTTCATCATATCCAAAAGTAAAAATGATGTACGCTTCAAAAGCCCTTTGCACAACAGCTATAGCAAAAATAGTCGCAAGCGAAGGTCTTGGATTTGATACAGTATCAGGCGGAGAAATTTATACGGTAAATAAAGCCGGCGTAAATATGTCTGATGTCCTTTTTAATGGAAACAACAAAACTCCTGAAGAAATTGAACTTGCAATAAAATTAGGGGTAGGCATATTTTCTATTGATAACTATCACGAAGTAGAACTAATTTCTGAAATATCAAAAAAATATAATAAACAAATAGATGCACTTTTAAGAATTACACCAGGTATTGAATGTCATACGCATAAATACATTCAAACCGGGCAACTGGATTCAAAATTTGGGTTTGATTTATCTCAAATTGATTCAATAATAGAACACATTTTAGCAGTTGATAAATCAATCAATATAAGAGGACTTCATGCCCATATTGGATCTCAAATTTTTGAGCCACAATGTTTTTATGATGAAGTTGAAGTTCTTGTAAAAGAAATTGCAAGAATAGATGAAAAGTTTAATATTAAACTTGATGAAATAAACATAGGCGGAGGACTTGGAGTAAAATATGTTGATACTGACGTTCCACCTTCAGTTGAAGAAATTGCAGAACCAATTTTAAAATCATTAAGAGACAATCTAAAAAAATATAATATTGAAGAACCTACTTTATATATGGAACCTGGTAGAAGCATAATTTCCACAGCAGGGGTAACATTATACACAGTAGGTAGTTCAAAAAAAGTTCCTAATATGACAAAATATATTTCAGTTGATGGAGGAATGTCAGACAATCCAAGACCAAGCATGTATGAAGCAGAATACTTTGCAGAAGTGGCAAATAAAATGAATCATACAGACAAAGAAAAAGTTACAATTGCAGGTAAATTTTGCGAATCAGGAGATATTCTAATAAATGGAATAGAACTACCAAAACTTGAAGCTGGAGACACCATATGCGTATATAATACAGGATCTTACAATTATTCTATGGCAAGTAACTATAATCGAGCAGAAAAACCAGCAATGGTACTTGTAAATAATTCTCAAGATGATATTATTATATATAGAGAAACCTTAGAAGACTTGGTTGCACATGATAACATACCTGATAGGCTAAAATAATGATAGAAAGACTCTTGATACCATTACAAAATCAAATAGCAAACTTTAGCATATCATTGGATTTGGTAAGTATCGTTGAGATATTAATTATTGTAGCAATGGTCTTTGTATTTTATAAAAGATTTATACAACATACACCAGCAGAAAAATTGGTCCGAGGATTAATGTTTCTAGTATTCATGTGGATATTTAGTGAAATTTTAATTGTTTTAGACCTAAATATTTTAGGTATGTTTTTGAAATCTTTAGTCGCACTTATTTCATTAAGTCTTATCGTAATATTTCAACCGGAACTTAGAAGATTTTTAGGGTATCTTGGACAACCAGGATATATAGGTAAAACTATTTTCGGGATAAATGTACATCAACAATCCGATGATAAAATTGATGTTGTAAAAGAAATTGTAGAATCTGTTAAGTACCTAACAAAGACTAAAACTGGAGCATTAATTGTATTCCAAAATGAATTTAGCCCATCTGCATATTCTGATGTCGGGACAAAACTAAATGCAGATGTGTCAACAGAATTAATTCTAACAATATTCCATATCAACACTCCATTACATGATGGTGCGGTTGTCATCAAAAATAATAAAATTGTAGCCGCAGGAGTACTTTTACCATTAACAGAAGACCCTAAACTGAGTTGGAAATATGGCACACGCCACAGAGCAGCGATTGGGGTATCAGAAATTAGTGACTCAGCCGCATTAGTTGTTTCAGAAGAGACTGGAGATGTGTCTTTATGTTTGGATGGTGCGTTGAAAAAGTACGAAGATTTAACAACTTTTAAAAGTGATTTAGAAGCTATTCTTGGTACCGAGGGCGCAGAAAATAATTCTAGTAAATCATTCTTTAACTTTAATAATATTTTAAAAAATAAAAAACCAGAGGACAAAATATAGTGAAATTACTCGGGAGATTAGGTTTAACCAGAAAAACATGTCCTGTGATAAAGAAAACAAAAACTGAAATATGTAAAAACTACTTGGTTCAATATTTTTGTTTAACTATTGGCTCAATTATTGTAGCATTTGCACTTCAATCCTTCCTATTACCTCATAAAATTTTTGACGGAGGGATTATAGGGGTCTCGATGATGTTAAGTTATTTAACAAAAACACCACTTGGGCTATTAATCTTTATACTTAATTTACCATTTATGGCATTTGCTTACCATAAACTAGGCCTAAAATTCGTAATCCAAACATTATATGCAGTAAGCATTCTTGCTATTTCTACCAATTTTATCGGATGGGAAATAGCAACTAATGATTCATTTCTTGCTCCTATATTCGGCGGAATAATACTAGGAACAGGAGTTGGTATTATACTGAAAAACAATGCATCACTAGATGGTACAGAAATTATGTCAATAAAACTTTCAAAAAAATTCTCATTTATGACCGTCGGTGAATTTTTAATGGGATTTAACATTTTTATATATCTTGCAGCAGGAATAATGTTTGGATGGGATAAAGCAATGTATTCAATTATAACTTATTTTATTGCATCAAAAACAATAGATATTGTAATTGAAGGATTGAACAGTTCTAAAGCCGTACGTATAGTTTCAACTAAATATAGAGAAATAGGCGATACTATTATGCAAGAACTTAACGTAAGCGTTACATATATAAGAGGAAAAGGCGGATATTCAGGTAATGACAATGTTATCACCTTTTGTGTCGTATCTAGAATAGAGATGGCAAAACTTAAAGAACTTGTAAATTCAATCGATCCAAAAGCATTTCTTGTTATAGAAAATGTACACGAAGTAGAGGGAATTAGAATTAAAAAGAAATAATTACTAGACAAGAACGCAAAGTTATTATAGAATTAGTAAAGAAGGACATAAGAAGATGGCAAAAAACAACGATACAATACCAATAGAAGTATGTATATTAACAGCAGACCACGATATAAAGGGAACTGTACACGTTTCTAAATATACGAATACCAATAGAGAATTAACTGATTTATTGAATGATAGAGAAAGAAGATTTTTAGCGGTTACAAATGCTGAAATTTATCCTAGAAACACAAAACAACCTCCAAGAAGGTACAACTTTTTAGAAATCCATATGGATTATGTTTTGATGGTACATCCGTCTTCACAAGCTGTATTCAAGGAATCTAGCAAAACTCAAGAAGATATCGCTAGATTTAGGGAATTAAGGTTAAAATTAAACCAAACAAAACCTTTTTAGGATAGTTGATAAATACATGTAAGGAATGGCTAATGAAACGAGCAATGCTAATCGTAACCATATTATTTATAGCAGTTATATCAACTGCTTGTATAAATAATTTTGCAGTACAAGAATTAAATAATAAAGCAAAAACGTTTATGGATCAGGGAGATTATGATTCTGCTATTAACCGTTTACAATCAAGTATTGATTTAGATGGAACAATATATGAAACTCATTATAATTTAGGGGTTGCATATATTAAAGCTGAAAACTATCCAAAAGCTGTTGAATCATTACAAAAATCAATATCACTAAAACCAGATTATTATGATTCATACTATTCACTAGCTATAGCTCAAGAAGGCTATGCTGAAAAATTGATAAATAATGATAAAAAAGACAATAGCAACACTCCTGGTGTTTGTCACACTCAAACTCCAACTGATTCATATATAGATGAAACTATATCACCTGAACAAAGAAAAGAAAAAGCTATTGGGCTTTACAAAGACGCAATAAATTCTTATACTACATATCTAAATGATGCCAAAGATATTGATGATAAGGAATCTATACAAATCCAAGTAAAAGAAGATCAAGAAGAAATTCAAAAATTAGAAAAATAGAGATTAAATATGTTTTGTTCTCCTGGAAGAGTTTTTTTAACAGTATTTGGATACCAAATATATTATTATGGTATTTTGATGGGGACAGCAATTATAGTAGCAGTAGTGCTAGCGAATTATATTTCAAAAAAAGATTACCAACTTGATAATAAGATACTAGACATATCTCCTTCTATATTATTATCTGGAATTATAGGCGCCAGATTTTATTATTGTCTTACTGATTTACAATTTTATTACAAACACCCCTTAGAAATACTAGATTTTAGAAATGGAGGGCTTTCTATACACGGAGCTATCCTTTTTGGCGCAATAGCGCTATTCATAGAATGCAAACGGCACAAACTGGATTTTTGGAAACTATGTGATATTTTTGCTATTACTTTACCACTAGCTCAAGCCATAGGACGGTGGGGTAACTTTTTCAATAGTGAAGCATTCGGACTTCCAACAAATTTGCCTTGGAAATTATATATTCCAATAGAATCACGTCCAGAGCAATATATTAATAGCTCATATTTTCACCCAACATTTTTATATGAATCCATATTAGATTTTATCATATTTTTAATTCTATATTTTGGACTAAAAAATAAATATAAAAATCAACCAGGAATAATAAGTGCAATATATCTCATTTCATATTCAATAGTAAGAATATGTATTGAATCAATCAGAATTGACTGCAAGGCATTTATCTTAGGTATACCTATCCCAATATTCATCTCATTGATAATAATTTTATTCTCAACAGGATTTCTAATATATAAGCATAAAGTAACTAAATAAGTTTTTCAACTTCTTCAAATAGAATATCTCTACTAATAGTTATTTGAGAAGAGTTCCGCAAATCCTTAATTGAAACCTGATTATTTTGAATTTCGTCATCGCCTAGAATCAAAGCAAGATTAGCAATTTTAGATGCTTTTTCAATTTGCTTAGTAAACTTTTTAGATGTCATATCAAAATCAGCACTTATACCTTTATTTCTTAATTCTGAAACAAGTTTTACTGCCTCATTTGAGTCAGTTGATACAACATAACAATTTAATTTTTCAGGCTCACTCTTTTCTAAAAGGGAATACAGCCTCTCCATTCCCATTGCGAATCCAACTGCAGGTGTTTCCACTCCTCCAAGATTTTGAACGAGTGAATCGTATCTACCACCACCACAAACTGCATTTTGAGAGCCTAAATTGTTAGACTTAATTTCAAAAACAGTTCGATTATAATAATCCAATCCTCTTACAAGTAATTTATTAACAGAATATTTTATTCCGAGATTATCAAGATACGTTTTTAATTGCGTAAAATGTTCTGCACAACTTTCACAAATAAAATCTGACTGAATAACATTTTGAATTTCAGGTTTAGCAAAAATTTCTTTACAAGAATCTACTTTACAATCTAACAATCTTAAAGGATTTTTTTCAAATCTTGTTTGACAATCTTCACATAAATCATCCAAATAAGGACGAATAACATTTTTTAATTTATCTTTAAATTCATTACGACAAGTATGGCATCCCAGAGAATTAAGTTCAACTTCTAAATCATTAAGTCCCAAGACATTCAAGTATCTTACGGCAAGTGCTATTATTTCAGCATCAGCAGTTGGTTCTTTTATACCAAACAATTCCATTCCAACTTGATGGAATTGTCTTTGCCTCCCAGCTTGCGGACGTTCATAACGAAACATAGGACCTTTGTACCAAAGTTTTACAGGCGTACTCAAACGGTGCATACCATTTTCGATATAAGAACGAACAACACCAGCTGTGTTTTCGGGTCTTAAAGTAAGTGAACGTTCACTTTTTTCAAAGGTATACATTTCTTTATTAACTATATCAGTTGTATCACCAACTCCACGAGCAAATAATTCTGTTGCCTCAAAAATAGGTGTTCGTATTTCTTTATAACCAGCATTAGAAAACACTTCCAACGCTTTCTCTTCCATAAAATGCCACAAATCAATCTCTGTGGGTAAAATATCCTTTGTTCCTTTTTGAACCTTAATTATATTAGCCATACTCTGATTATATTAAGAGCAATAGGGCTTGTCAAATAAGAAGGTCATAGCAAATGACAAAATCGAATTTTTACTTGTGCATCAGTCTCATAAGCTAATACCAAAACAAAAGAATGTTGCACAATTTGCGCGAAAAAATCATGTATTGTATAATTGACTGGTAAATATAAATGAGGAAGTGAATTTGACAACAACAATAGCTATAACTGGGAAAAGTGGAAGTGGAAAAACAACAATAACAAAATCGTTCGTAAAAATTTTAAGAGAATATTTTCCCGAGAAATCAATACTTGTCGTAGATAATGATTTAACAAGTGAATTCGGGCACAGTTATGGCTTAGATATTCGTAACACAATATATGGTATTAGAAGCGGAAAACACGAATATAAAACAGGTATTCCTCAACATATGACAAAACAGGAATACGTTGAATGGGCAATGGAAGATATTATTGTCTCTTTAGATGACAATACAGATATACTTGTTTCGTGGTTTATAGGCTCGAAAGATTGCAGATGTCCTATAACATTACAAATAAATGACGCCATTTTTAGAGTTCTAAAACGCTATGACTTTGTAATATTTGATTGTGAATTTGATCTCAAATATTTGAACCAACTTGTTGATATTGATATAGATTTAGCTTTAATTGTTGCAAATCCGACAGAAGCATCAATCCATTTGGCAAAAAGAATTGAAGAATTTTCAGCAAAATATGCAGCTGGAGGACAAATGGGTATTGTAATTAATAAAGTTCAAAATCAAAAAATGAACACAATTTTGGATTTATTAAAAAAACACAACTTGGAAGTTCTAGGAGTAATACCTTTTGATACAGAATTAGAAAACAACTCTGTAAGCAAAGATTCAAAACTTGTACAAGATACTATAAAAGAATTTTATTACAGATTAAACTTACCACAGGAGATTTCATGATTTTAGACGGGAAAGCATTATCTGAAAAAATATTAGAACAAATAAAACTTGAAGTTCCAAAGTTAAATATAAAACCACATTTGGCAGTAGTTTTAGTTGGAAATGACCCTGGTAGTAAAATTTATGTAAATAATAAAAAGAAAACAGCTTTAAAACTCGGAATTAATTCTACTGTAATCGAACTTCCTGAAGATACTCCCGAACAAGTAGTGATAGACAAAGTCCAAGAACTTAATAACAACCCTGAGATTACTGGAATTTTAGTTCAGATGCCACTTCCAGACCATATCAATAAAGATAGAATTATAGAAATAATTGACCCTAAAAAAGATGTAGATTGTTTTACTCCTGAAAATGTAGGAAGGCTGTCAATTGGAATGGAGCCGTATTTTTATCCTGTAACTCCTCAAGGAATATTAATAATGCTTGATCATTATAAAATACCTGTAGAAGGGAAACACGTTGTTGTTATAGGTCGTTCGAATATCGTTGGAAGACCAATGGCTCAAATGCTACTACAACGAAATGCGACTGTAACAGTTTGTCATTCTCATACACAAAATCTTGAAGACATAATAAAAACCGCTGATATAATAATTTCAGCGGTAGGTAAAAAAGTTGTAAGATGTAAGATGGTTAAGTATAAATCTGTTTTAGTAGACGTCGGCATATCAAGAAATGCTGACGGCAAGTTAACCGGCGATCTTAACTTTGATGGTTTTAATAATATAAATGAAATTTTAGAATATGTTGAAGCGTTCTCTCCTGTTCCGGGCGGTGTTGGTCCTATGACGATTGCATCACTTATGCTGAATACATTAAGACTCGATAGTTCCAGTATCCTTAGCAGCATTGCCAACCGCTGATTTCAATGAATCTGATTGACCATTTAATTCATCTAAAAGCGTTTCGTACATATTCTGCATCATATCGTATTGTGTATCTAATTGTGTATATTCATCTAATTTTTCTGGGTTATAACCTTTAACAGCAGCATTTGCATATGATGTTGCAAGTTTTTCGAGCGCTGCTCCTGTAGGTACAGGAGACTGACCTTTTGCAAGATAAACTTTGCCACCAGCTTTGTAATCTTTATCTGGAGTATTTTTATCCCCAGCAGTAGCACCATCTGACAAAGTACCACTAGAAGATTCCCATTTACCTGCGGCAGTTGTTTCTTGAGACAATTGAGCAGTCATAGACTTATGCAACCCGGTCCATCTTGTTTGTTGGAGCTGGTCGTAATTTATCTGTGATTTTACAGACAAATATTGAGCTAATAATGCTGATACGTCCATTACTGTTGTCCTTTGTTTTTACATCTTACATAGATATAAAGTATATACTCATATTCTGATTTCAAGAGGGGTTATATTTGTTACAAAAGTTAATAAAGACACTATGGCAAATTCAAAAAGAGCTAAAACTCAAATGCAATGTACATAAAAAGATATTTGCCTACGTACGTAGTACTTGAAATTATAGAAGAACTCTAATTCAGATGATTAAGTATCATCTGAATTAGAGGCAGCCTTTGAAGAAGGCGTATTTCAATTCATAATTTTTTCCATACCTAAATTAAATCATATAGAGAATTATTTGCGTACGAGTATTAACAATTTAAATTTGTATGTTTTACTAAGCAAATAATTTTATTCTAACCATTTGTCTACGTGCGTAGCACAAAAGAAAACCACCGTGCGGTGGTTAATTGAAATTATAGGGAAAAATTATAGTATTTGTTTAAAATCTTTTTCATTAAGAGAACAATTTGAATGTTCTGTCTACGTTATCTTTTGCGACAGTCTTCAATGTATCTTGTTCAGTCTTAATTGCATTACGTTCTGTATCAAGAGAGGCTAAATCTGTATCAAACTTTTTATCTTTTTGATTGATCTTATTCATAGAAGCTTCATATTTAGCTTCAGCTTTCTTTAACATCTTATCATCTGATACTTCTTGGAAATTTGTATCAGTTGCTATATTTGTTTCTGCCCCACCTGCGGTTGTAAGTTGGTCAATTGTACTTGTACCATTAACTACTGTAAAAGTTGTTGGTACCTTAACCAAAACGACATACCCAGCCGTCAATAAATTGGTCAAAGCCGTTGCAAAATTGTTATTATTAATAGTTACTGCAGTTCCATTATTTGCTGCAGTTGCTGCATCTTGCAAATGTGAAGAATCATATAATTTACCAACGTTTGAACCAGTAGCAACTTCATAAGCGTAGGTATTACCTAATGCCGAAGAAGTAATATCAACATAATTTGATGACCCATCAGCACCAATTTGTTTCATCTGAACTTTAGTTGCATTTAAAGCATCTTCATATTCTTCATAAACCTTATCGGACTCATTAGACATTTGGAGTTTTTGAGCTTCAAGATTTTGAGCTTTATATTCAAGATCGTGTTGGCGTGAAGTCAATGCCAATAATCTTGCTTGTGATGCGGATAATCCCATTTATTAAACTCCTAATGACTTATTCCTTACCTTTTGTACTACGGCTCAATTTAATATAAAGTTTAGAAATTTTAATAATATTGTTACAACGCTTAATAATTAAAAATTAAAACAAACTTAATCTATAATCATAATCTGCTTATGGTATAATCAGATTATGAAAAGGAAACCAATAGTTGCAATAGTTGGAAGACCAAATGTAGGGAAATCTACATTTGTTAATCGTCTTATCGGAAACAGAAAATCTATCGTAGATGATACTCCAGGCGTAACAAGAGACAGAATTTATTTTGATGTTGAATGGTTACAAAGGCAGTTCACAATAATTGATACAGGAGGAATTATTCCTGGGGATGATGATGATATCATGATTTCAATTATGGATCAGGCAAAGATTGCCTGTAATGAAGCTGATAGAATCATATTTATTGTCGATGGCAAAGACGGAATAAATCCTATTGATTATGATATAGCAAACATTTTAAGACAATCAGACAAACCTGTGTTTCTAGCTGTCAATAAAATTGATTCACATAATGCGGCGTTAATGACATCAGATTTTTATGCACTTGCTGTTGGGGAACCTGTAGCAATCTCTGCGTTACACGGTTCTGGTGGTGTTGGAGATTTATTAGACCTTGTAACAGAAGGATTTAATTCAGATGATGAAAAAGAAGAAGAAACTACAATAATAAAAATAGCAATAGTGGGAAGACCAAACGCAGGGAAATCATCTATTGTAAACTCGCTTTTGGGAGAAAATCGTGTCATTGTATCAGATATATCTGGAACTACCAGAGATAGCATAGACAGTACAATAAATTTTGGAAATCAGGAGTATATAATTATAGATACTGCTGGAATTAGAAAAAAAGCCAGGGTTACGTATGGTGTAGAAAAATTTGCAGTAGACAGAGCGATAAGATCAATACAGGAATGCGATGTTGCTATTCTTGTAATTGATGCAAAAGAAGGAATATCAGATCAAGATAAAAAGATTTCTTCAATTATTTCAGAAGCTGGCAAAGGAATGATTATAGCAGTAAACAAATGGGATTTAATTGAGGACAAAAAATCTAATACCATAAACCAGTTTGAGAAAAATCTTGTACTTGAAATCCCTTTCTTGGATTATGTTCCTAAAATCTATATAAGTGCAACAACACATCAAAGATTAAATCAAATATTCACCAAGACAAATGAAGTTTATGAACAATGCATAAAGAGAGTATCCACAGGGCTTTTAAATAAAGTTATTAATGAAGCCTATGTTATGAACCCTCCTCAAACAATAAAAAACAAACGATTGAAAATTTTATATACAACACAAGTAACTACTCAACCACCTACCTTTGTTCTTTTTGCAAACAACGCAACACTATTAAAAGACCACTATAAAAGATATATTGAAAACAAACTAAGAGAAGCGTTTGGATTCTTTGGGACTCCTGTTAGAATTGCAATAAGAGAACGTTCTGAGAAAAAGAAATAGTTTATAAACTTAGACAATCAATATACATCTGAGGATTGATGTAAGAAATAACAACCTTAGATCAAATCTTTTGCGACTATATCGTTCTTAAACCTTTTTCGGTCAACATATATTCAGAAGAACCATCATCACTACCTTGCTGAATCTTAGTAATATCACCACGGGATATTGCACTTTGAAGGATAGAATGATCTACAATAATTGTAAAATTTTGCATCAATTTGGCATTGATATGCTTTAAGTTAAATGTATTCATACCTTCATACTGAGCCAGATACTGAGCAGTAGCTATAAGAAAATCTAATCTTTCAATAACAGATTTTGCCTCAACATAATTTATAAATTTCTCATCTTTAATATTTTTATTTTCTATCGTCGGTTGTGACATTTCGCTATTCAATATTTTATCGAAATCAGGAACTTCTTCTTGAATAGGTTCAGGATTTTGAAGAGAGTTAATTGTAACCGGTTTAGTTGTAGATATGTCTAGATTTGTAGGAACAACGTCCAGAGCTTCTACTTTTGGAATCACTACATTAGGAACTTCAACTTTAATTGGAACAAACTCATGAACCTCTGGTTCTGATTTTTGTTCAGGTTCATCTGACTTTTTTAGAGAAACTGATTCAGTTCTATATTCAGGAAATTTTTCTTGAGAAGGCTCTTGAGGAGGAACAAACTCAGGTAAATTTTCTTCTTGTTTATTTTCAACGTCAACTGCAGGTTCAGAATTTTGTGAATCTGGTCTTTCATTTTGTAGTTCAGGTACTACATCAGGATTTTGTTTCTTTGATAGGGCATATTCGGAAGCTTTTCTTACGATAAGCTCCATTTGCCTAGCAACTGCCTCTTTATCATCGGTTGAGAACGTTACCTCAAATTTTCCTTTTTTAAATACTAGTGTGTACATCTACTCCTGCCAATTTACTGATTTTTTAATAATTCTTCTCGCCATTTATTTAATTGTGCTTCAACGAACTCAATATCATCTGATTTTAATTCAATTTCTATATCGCCTTTTTTCATTTTAAATACATATTCGTGCATAATACCCCCTCATTTTGTTATTAATAGTTTACCTTAAATAGTTAATTTTTAAAAGGACAACAGACATTCCCTGACAATATATTAACTTATGTTTAAAAAACTTAACAATTAGAAATATTTTAGCAAAAAAAAACATATTTTCGACTTTATTAGTAGTATAGTAAGTAATGTAAAATTGTGTTCTTATAAGTGCCACTGGTTGGTGTTATTTTATATATTGTGTTCAGTAAATTAGGAGTTTAATTTATGACAGGTGCTGTTTTAACGAATGGGTCCAACGTATTTAAGTCGTTGCACACTAATAATGCCGATAATAAAGACACAACAAAACCAAATATAAATACAAATACAAATGCAAATACAAATACAACTGTTGCACCAGTAACAACTCCAGCAGTAACAACTCCAGCAATAGAAACTAAAACTGAAACTTCTAATAAAATAGCTAAGTTAGAAAAGGCGCTCCCATACGTAGCGACAGGTATAGCAACTGCTTCGATTGCGGTAGCATCGATTGCAATAACGAAAAATGTAAAAAGTACAAAAGCACTCCTCAAAAAGCTCAATGAAGCTGAAATTGCAGCTAGAAATCCAGAAAATGCACCAGTGACAAAAGACAACTTGAAAACAACAGCAGCATTTATTATTGGGTTATTGGGAGCAGCAACAGGTGGAGCAGTTGCAGACAAATTTGATAAACACAAAGATAGTTTAAAAGATATTGGAGTAACAGATTCAGAATTTGACACTATGAAGGGAGAAACCAGAAATAGTGCTACAAATAAAGATAATCGACTTGCGGAAGTAGAAAGTAAAGCTACATCAGCAAACACAAGAGCCGATGAAGCAAAAGGGCAAGCCCAAAACGCCGCAAATACAGCCCAAAATGCAGAAAATACAGCTCACGGAGCAGAAGATAAGGCTAGTGGAGCAATAAAGGTAGCAAATGATGCATTAGCAAAATCTGGTTCAACAAGTATTAATAGTATTGCAATGGCTTCACATAGAAAACCATTCAGTGGTATAAATCTTTTAGTTACGAATAATAATGAAAAATATATGAATAAATCTAAAATCGGATCGGCATTAGAGGATATTCATACTGCAGTTATGTATAGAACCGGGCGTGAAAAAGGACAAACAGAACAAATTGTCAAAGATTACCGCAAGAAATATGTTCCATTGTTGAAATCAAATTCAACATGGGCATTAACAGCGGAATTAGATCCAATAAAAGCAGGTGGACTAGGCTCTGTACCTATGGAAATACAAAACAACTTTACAGATATGGGAATAGATAATCCTGTATTTATCCCTATGTATCAACAAAAAGGGAAAAGCGAATTTCTTGAATATGGCAATGACAAAGACGGAAAGAAATTTAAGTATATATATGGTGGCGAAACATTTGATTTAAAGAAAATGGCAGAAATGCCTGTACAACAATACAGAGGCGATAAAGTCGTTAATCAAAATGTAGAATTTTACTTAGGACACCCTAAACGTCAAGATGCAGCAGGACAAAACTACATTAATGAAAATCAACAAATTATATTCATTAAAAATCCTGATAATTTCGGTGGAGATATATATGCAAACAATTTCAACGCAGATGAAACAGAAAAATTTGCATTCTTCTCAAAAGCTGTATATCAATTAGCTGAAGCAAAAGTTTCTACCGCTTTAGGCAAAAATAAAACAGGCTTAGGAGAACTAAAAGTTGTAGATAAACATGCTTTTGATTCTGTAAAAGCACCTGTTTCAATGGTATTAAATGACTGGCACGCAGCTCCTATGGCAGGACTATTAAGATATAAAGCACCAATGGAAAATGCGTATAACGTAATTGACGATGATGTTAAAGTTGCACTAAGAGATATGCCATTAGTAATGATTGGACATAACGCAGGAATTCCTGGTTCAACTCGCTCATCTTCACCTGAACGTAGCAATATGTTAACAGAAAACGTAATTAACACATTATATGATGGATATGCATATGGCATTACTGAAAATGCGGCTACTGGTAGAGGACCTGAATCAGTAGAAAATGCAGTATTATATGAACGTAATGACAACAATAACAGACAATTCAATAACTTGGCACATGGTGTATCTTTGTCTGACTATTATGTACCTGTATCTAAAAACTATGAAAAAGAATTGAAAGAAGATAAACAAGCATCTGGTTTGGCACTAGACATAATATCTGCAAGAAAAGATTCTGACACAGTATCAGGTGAGATCAACGGTTTGGATAGAGTTCTAAATACAACTATTGCTAAATCAGGTTGGTTAAAAGGTAAATTTGGTATTAAATTAGACACATACAACCACCTAACACCTATTGATGATGTTATGAAAGCAAGACAACATAACAAAATGGAATTATTTGATAATTTCATAAAACCTATAATGGATAAAAAGGCACCAAAAGGTGGTTACACATATGAATCTATTGGAGATCCAATAAAAGTATCACGTGAAGATTTCGAAAATGCACCTGTTATAGCATTTGCACACAGATTGACTCCACAAAAAGGATTGCCAATATTTGAAAAAGCTGTTCAAGATTTATTCAACAATTGGGATGAAAAACACCCAGGACAACCAAAACCTGTAATAATCGCAGGTGGAGAACTTGAAGATGCTGGGCAAGCACAATATTTAAATGGATTAAAAGATCCTAATAAGTATAAAAACCCAGACGATGTAAATAGAATTCAAGTATTACAAGGGTTTATGCCAAATGCAGCATTATACTCTGCAGCAACTTATTTCTGTGCACCATCAACATTTGAGCCTTGTGGTTTAACTCAAGGAGAATGTTATGCAATGGGTACTCCAATTATTACAACAGCAACCGGCGGGTTCGTAGATACAATTAAAGATGGTGAAAATGGTTTTGTTGCACCATACGAAAGTTTCCACAAAAAAGTAGACAGAGAAGGTGGTTCAGAACAAGATTGGTTGAATGAAACAGGCAAATCACTTGCTGGCAAATTTGATGAAGGTATTAACGTATTCTTTAATGATAAAGACAAATACAAGACTATCGTAGAAACTAACCTAAATACTAATTTGAGTTGGAACAGAAACTCAGAAGATGATCCTATTCACGGATATATCAAACGTTTAGGCATCAATGATGAAGATAAAATTGAAGCGAATGTTGCACCTTTAAGACATTCTATACTTCCAATTATAAAACAATTTGATGCATTGGAACAAGGTAAAATAACTAAAGAAAAGTTTGAAGAAAGTACTCATATTCTTGATTTAGTATCAAGTGATGCTAACGTTAAGAAGACTAAAAATGAAAGACTGTTCAAACCTTTTAAAGATTTTAGTAATACCAATAAATTAGAACAAAAACCTATTAGTGAATCAATTCAAGACTTAAACTTGCGTATTGAAGATTGTAAAGACCCTAAAGATTCTGCAGGAAAAGGAAAACTTGAAACTTTAGAATTCAAAAAAGGTATGGAATCTGGTAGACTTGAGATCGCAAAAAGTTCTTCAAACACAGCAATAAATGATAAACGTATGCTTACAAAAATGATTCGCATGTATATTACCAATACAAAATCAGAAAAAGAAGGAAATGGGCAAGCCATTGATACAAACTCTCCAGAATATAGTGACGTAAAAGAATGGAAAAACGAAATATTACAAAAATATAGTGCATAATAAATAAAAATGTATATAAAAAAACAAAGGTTATAAAGTAAAATTATGTAACCTTTGTTTTTTTATTGTCTTGATTCAAATATTATTATATAATGTACATATATAAGATTGAGGTAAGTTATGAGTGAGTTTAAAATAAAGTTTAGAGGCGTTAGAGGAAGTTATCCTGTAGCAAGTAGCGATTTCTTAAAATATGGTGGAAACACTTCATGTGTCGAAGTTACTATTGGGAACAGATTGATTATTTTGGATGCGGGAACAGGGTTAATAAACCTTGGTGATGAGTTAATGAAAGATTACATTAATTCTGGAACAACGCTTTCAAATAGAATCCCAGTAAATGCGACTTTACTTTTAAGCCACATTCATCAAGATCATATTTTAGGGGTTCCTTTCTTCAAACCATTACACGTTGCATCAACGAAATTGAATGTTTTTGGGAATGTAGCCAGTGAAAATTTAGAACAAGAAATTTCTCAATTACTGTTTGACAAAACATTTCCACTTGATGCCGGAGATATCGCCGCAGATGTTATTTGTTATGACATTAATGAAACAAATTATATTATTGTCAAAAAAGATGGTACAGCAGTACTAACAAACGTATGCGAATACTATAACAGCAAATACAGCGATGATGATATTATTATATCTTGCTATAAATCATACGCTCACCCTCAAAATGGCGTAATGATTTTTAAGATTGAGTATAATGGTAAATCCTTAGTTTACGCATCAGATAAAGAAAGCTACATTGGCGGAGATATGAAACTTGCGAAATTTGCAAGAGGCTGTGATTGTTTAATTCATGACGCACAATATACAACAGAAGATTATTTGAGTTTATACACCCCAAAACAAGGTTTTGGTCACTCAACATTTGAAATGGCACTTGAAGCAAAAAATCAAGTAAGTGCTGAAAAAGTTATTTTCTATCATTATGATCCAGCATATTCTGATGAAAAAATTGATGTATTAAAAGAACAATTTGGAACAAGTAACGCAATATTCGCACAAGAAGGTTTAGAAATTATACTATAATGAAAAAACTACTATCTATAATCCTATTTAGCTCCCTAATATTATGTTCTGGATACAAACATGTTCCAAACTTCACTATTGACGCAACAACAAATGCTTCAAGACACAATACTTTGGGGATACAAGATGTTGCAGAGAAGGATTATTGTGCAGCGATTCAAGAATTCAGAATTGCTATTGGATTAAACCCTAATACCCAATCAAGTGCTGTTTATTTTGATAATTTAGGTCAAGTTTATATGACATTAGGTTATGCGAATATGGCAAAGGATTGTTTTGAAAGAGCAATTAAGTTATATGGGCTAAATTTTGCGTATTACCAAAATCTCGCAGGATGTTATAATAAATTAAACATGACAAATGCGAAGATTGCTCAATTTCGCAAAAGTAAAAATCCATATGATAAAATTTTACTCGGGTTGTTGTATATGAGTGAAGGTAAAAGACAACAAGGAATAATGACACTTGATGACTTTTGCTTGTCTGAACCTGATTTAATAATCACACAGGGCATTAGAAATTACCTTAGTGGGATAACCAAAATTAAACAATGAGGATTTTTCTGCACACTCAATAAAATTATTTACCATAAACACTAATTATGATAGAATAAAAAAAGTCTATACATAATAAGAAATACCAGAATA
>Ga0302286_10001009_pt1 | contig 21407 bp, 20 predicted proteins | sample III_Fen_E2_3_FD_198765 | JGI IMG/M metagenome (GOLD analysis project Ga0302286, IMG submission 198765) | Peat permafrost microbial communities from Stordalen Mire near Abisko, Sweden - III_Fen_E2_3 | ecosystem: Environmental > Terrestrial > Soil > Wetlands > Permafrost | place: Sweden: Abisko...
TCTCTGATTTAATCGAAGATGTATTTTCCTGCGATGTTGACAATTTTAAATCACCAGATATTCGTCCAACTTTATCTTTTAAATCAAGAATTATTCGTTGGGCAGTCTTCAGACCGATGCCTTTAATATTTTTGAATGCTGTTGAATTTTCGGTTATTATAATATATGCAATTTCAGATACCGAAAGCGATGAAAGCATCATTCGGGCTGTATTTGCCCCGACACCCGATACCGAAATCAATAGCAGAAACATCTCGCGTTCATCTTTGGAGTAGAATCCAAATAATGTGTGTGCATCTTCTCTAAGTAACTCATATATATATAATTGAGTTGACTCCTGATGTTCCAACAGTGAGTAAGTGATTAATGAAATATTAATCATGTAACCTATGCCTCCCACTTCTATGATGGTGGTAGTGGGTGATAAGTCTATTATTTTTCCTTTAATATATTCTATCATTGGCGGATTGCTTTTTTAGCATAAAAACAATGTGAATTATCTCTCCGTCAGTATAAAACGGTAAAAATGGGAGCATAGTACAGCTCGGCGACAAAAATAATGAATTTTTATGACAATTCGAGATTATTCGTGTGCATTTTGTTAAATCGAGATAACAAATTTGATGTGTTTAATTTTCAGATAGATAAATTTTGGTGTCAGGGCTATGTTATCGGTATGTAATTCGTTTGTATACTCTATTTTCCAAATAGATATGGGTGTTTATAATCAAAATTACCAAGTACTCTTCAGGATCAATACGGTAATTGATTTACAGCCATTTTTTCCTTTTAAAATAATACAAAATAAAGACTACTGTCAATACCATAAAGAGGATACAACCATAAAAGCCATAATGATGAAGCGATCCTGGCAAATAATTGAAATTCATGCCGTAAATACTTGCAATTAAGGTAGGTGGCATAAAAATTACCGTCAAAATGGTGAATATCTTTATGATTTGGTTTTGCTGCGTGTTTACAAGACCCATAAAGGTATCTTGAAGAAAGTCAAGCCTGTCGAAATTGAAACGGGTGTATTCAAATAACGAATTGATGTCTTTGATGATTATCGTCAATTTTGGTTTTAGCTCGTTTGGGAAAAGATTGCTTTTCAGCATATTAGAGACAACTCGTTGTTTATCGATAATGGCTTCGCGTATCGACATTGTTTTTTCCTGCAGATTTTTGATTGCAATAAGCACTTCGTCTTGAGCATCGGCATCCGATTTCAACGTGTTACTGAGTGCCGTAATTTCTTGCGTAGAATCTTCAATCATATCAGCATCAATTTCCACACGGGTCTCCAAAATTGCTACCAATACCTGATAACCATTGACGTAATTTTTGCTGTTGGCAAATAGTTTTTTAACCGTTTCATTAAACGATTTCAGATCGACATCGTGTACCGAAACCAAGATATTGTTCTTGAGAATAAATGATACGGCTTCTTGCACATAATTATCTAACAGAAATTTAGAGTTTGCCACAATAGTGTCTGATGTTTCTATATAGCGCGAACTTATCTCGATTTCTTCAATTTCTTCTTCTTCCTGAATGTAGATTTTCAAGAAATCTTCCATCTGATATTCAACTTCTTCGGCTACATCGTTGAGATCTATCCAAATAAAATTTGATAATGGGACTCTCTTCAATGTGTCGATATCTTTCGACAATTTGAGTCTTCCGTTTTCATGATAAAATAATCTGAGTTCTGACATGATAACAAACGGTTGAATGTGATTTGAATTCTATGTATTCGCTTTAAGGTCAAAATCTAAACAGTTGCACGTGAAGCTGCAACCCAATTTGTGAGTTCTACAAATGATGCCACATCCAATTGTTCTGCTCTTTTATCTAACAGTTTATGAGTCGCTTGAGGATCGTTGACTAAGCTTTTCAATGCATTTCTTAATGTTTTGCGCCGTTGATTAAATCCGGCTTTTACTACGGCAATAAAAAGTTTCTCATCACAATCGAGCTTTTGTATCGAATTGCGTTTCAGCCTGATAACTCCCGATTGAACCTTTGGCGGAGGGTCAAACACATCGGGTGAAACCGAAAAAAGATACTCCACATCATAGAATGCTTGCAGAAACACGCTCAGAATGCCGTAATGCTTGTTACCCGGAGGCGATGCCAAACGCTCGGCTACTTCCTTTTGTAACATGCCGGCTATGAGTGGAATACGGTTTTTATGTTCTAATGCTTTGAAAAATATTTGACTCGAAATATTGTATGGAAAATTGCCGATAATGCAAAATGGTTGACCTTCAAACAAATTGTCGATATTCATTGTCAGAAAATCACCTCCAATAAGCGAGAGGGCAGGGTAGTGCTTTCGCAAATAGCTTAATGATTCGGTATCTATTTCAATGGCAGTAAGTTGTACAAACGGTTCTTTAAGTAAAAACTGTGTCAATACGCCGGTTCCCGGACCTATTTCAAGCACATTGGTCGCTTCTTCCAACGGAAGACAAGTTGCAATTTGGTGGGCAATGGTCAAATCTTTTAGGAAATGCTGCCCTAAGTGTTTTTTTGGTTTTACAAAACTCATTCGATGACTTTTCGGGTTTGTCCAACGTTGCTAAATATGCTATTAAAATCGGCAGAAAAGCGTATATTTGTGCCCAAGTAAGGGAGTGCAAATTTACCTATAAATGATTGGATAACCTAAAGTTGCACCAAAAATCCATGTTTGTTTACAAAGCATATATTATGAGGAAGTTAGGCGGTTCAATTCGTAATCACATCATTCGATTCATCGATTTTTTTTACATTAAGCCTTTTCGAAAAATGGTGCCCGAATCACTTTTTCGCTATGCTTTTTGTGGTGCCGCAAATCTTGTCTTCGGTTGGGTGCTCTATTTTGTACTTTACAATTTTGTGTTCGAAAAGGAGATTGTTTACTTGCAGTATTTAGCAATGACGCCCCACATTGCAGCTTTCGTATTTTCCTTTCCTATCACATTTTCAACTGGTTTTCTGCTCGGCAAGTATGTTAGTTTTCAAGGTTCTGAATTACGTGGACGTGTTCAGTTGATACGTTATGGAATGGTGACAGCCACCAATATCTTGATAAATTACTTGGGGTTGAAACTCTTGGTGGAAGGCTTTGGCTTTTATCCTTCGCCATCAAATGTGATAATTTCCATCATTTGTACAGCTTTAAGTTATTTCTTGCAACGCCATTATACCTTTTCAAAGCGCAAGTCTTAATGACATAGCTGTTAAAATCAATTTTTTATGATTTCTATTCCTCGTTTAAAGCATACGCAATCTGATAATTTTTTTCTGCTTGCAGGTCCATGTGTTATTGAAGGCGAAGCCATGGCGTTGGCAATTGCTGAGCACATTGTAACTGTGTGCGACAGGCTTCAGATTCCCTTTGTGTTCAAAGGTTCGTACCGCAAAGCCAATCGTTCGCGAATTGATTCTTTTACCGGCATTGGTGACGAAAAAGCGTTGAAAATATTACGTAAAGTGGGTGAAGCGTTTGATATACCGGTGGTTACTGATATTCATACTGAACAAGAGGCAATACTTGCAGCCGAATATGTAGATGTGTTGCAAATTCCGGCATTTCTTTGTCGCCAGACAGAGTTACTGATTGCGGCTGCAAAAACTCAGAAATGGATTAATATCAAAAAAGGGCAATTTCTATCGCCTGATGCAATGCAATTTGCGGCACAAAAAGTGATTGATGCAGGAAATAACCAGGTTATGCTCACCGAGCGCGGAACCACATTCGGATATCAGGATTTAATCGTCGATTTCAGGTCAATACCTGTAATGCAACAAACCGGTCATCCCGTGATAATGGATGTTACACATTCATTGCAACAACCAAATCAAACTTCAGGTGTAACGGGTGGGCAACCGCGGATGATAGAGACTTTGGCGCGGGCTGCTGTAGCTGTGGGTGTAGACGGACTGTTTATTGAAACACATCCCGACCCTTCCAAAGCATTATCTGACGGAGCAAACATGCTGAATTTAAGTTTGTTGGAAGGATTGTTGGAGAAGTTGGTTGCACTGCGAAAAGTGCACTGATATGAAGGTAATGTGTTCGCTAAAGTAACACATCTCCGGCAAGAGTCATGATGAGAGTTACTACTCCCAGAATCATAATGATGGAACCGGTAATTATGTTTACCCATCTCAATCCTCTGACATTAAATTTGTTGCGAAATAGATTTACAAAACTTGTGAGGAAAAACCACCAGCAACATGCACCCAGTAAAATTGATGAAATTCCGATAACAGATTCGAGGAGCGAAGTTGCCTGATTGATGAAGTTGAACCGGGCATAAAGTGCCATTAACAGGACGATAATGAGTGGATTGGAAATGGTAAGTGCAAATGAGGTTCCAAAGTCCTGCATATAGCTTTCTTTTGCTTCCGAACTTTTAGCAAGTTGGCGCACAGGATTGCTGCGGTAGAGGTAAAACCCAAAACCCAACACAAAAATGCTTCCGAAAACCTGGAAAGCAAATTCATGAAGTTGTAAAAAATCAACTACAAAACTCATTCCAAATCCGGTAGCAATAGCATAAAGCAAGTCAGAGGCAGTTGCGCCAAGACCTGTCACAATGCCATAGTATTTGCCACGGTTCAGGGTTCGCTGAATGCACAAAACCCCAATAGGTCCCATGGGCGCTGACACGCAAATACCGATTATTATGCCTTTCCAAATCGTATCAAACATAGTGCAAATATCGGTAAATTTTTTACAAATTCCTGAATTCAGAGTGAAAATATATCATTTTTTTATGCATTATTTTCCTATTGCTATTATAATCAGGATGATATTCATTGGATATTAAATAAAGGTGTCAATGTACAATCATTTAATATAAATAATTGCTAAATAAATGTCAGATAGTATTATACGTGTAAAAAACGGATCAAAAAGCGAACAATATCAATCTTTAATTCAACAATTAAAAGCATTGATTGGAGATGAAACCGACTTGATTGCTAATATGGCGAACACAGCAGCAGCTATTAAGCAGTTTCTTGATGTCTTGTGGGTGGGTTTTTATATTGTGAGGGAAGATAAATTAGTTCTTGGTCCATTTCAAGGTCCGGTAGCGTGTACCCGAATTGCTTACGGAAAAGGCGTTTGCGGTACTGTCTGGAAGTTGGGCAACACATTGATAGTACCCGATGTGAAGCTGTTTCCGGGGCATATTGCATGTAGTTCTCTATCGCGCTCTGAAATTGTGGTGCCACTTTCTTTTAATGATAAGGTAGTTGCTGTTTTAGATATTGATAGTGAGCAAATTGCTGCTTTCGACGAAATTGATTCCTTATACTTAGAAAAAATTGTACAATTAATTCGCTTTGAATAAAGTTGTTGCATTTTGAGAGCCAATAGTGTACTAATAACACATATTATATTTCTTGGGCTATGTTTATAGCTTATTTAGATGCACGAATTGTTTTTTTTTGTATCTTTGCAGCTCGAAAGTGTGACTATAATGAAGAATTCTTTCCAAAAAAGATCCATATCTCAACGAATTACCGTTAAGGACTATCTGAAAGCGGTAAAAAAGGCAGATCGGGAAATACAATTGGAACAGCAAGTGGGTTGGACAGCCACTCATAAGGTTCATAAAAGCAGCAAGTTGTATGACCGAAAAGCTGTGAACAAGCACTTACCGGATGAAGAGTAATACTACTCTGAACGTTAAATATACTCAAAAAATCTATTTGAGGACTATTTTTTAATATCGCATTTCCCCTTAAATCTCTTATATGCAATAAATTACTAGTTTTAGTTTTCTTTATTTTCCTTTTCGTGTTCGTACACGGTATTTTTTAATTGCAAAAAAATCCGTACATTCGCAGCAACAAATTTAACTAACACTTATGAGCATCGACAAGAAAATAACTATCAAAGATATAGCCAAAAAGGCAGGTGTCTCGGCTGGTACCGTTGATCGCGTACTCCATAATAGAGGTGAAGTTTCCGAAAAAAGCAAGGAAAAAATTAAAGCAACTCTCAAAGATTTGCATTACGAACCGAATTTAATTGCAAGTTCACTTTCTGCGCGCAAAACTTATAAGATTATCACACTGATTCCATCTTTTCGCGAAGGCGAATATTGGGAGGAAGTAGATAAAGGACTCGATAGGGTAATTGCTGAAATAGCTAAATTTAATGTGTTTGTTGAAAAGCGCTATTTCAACCAGTTTGAGGCACAATCATTTTATTCGGAAGTTGATGCTCTCGAAAATGAAGATTTTCAAGGCTTGCTTCTTTCGCCAATTTTGCGCGACAAAAGTCTTGCTCTCTGTGCAAATATGAAACGCCGACATATTCCGGTCGTATTTATTGACTCACAAATTGAAAACGCGGAATATCTGGCTTATTTCGGTCAGCCTTCATTTCAGAGCGGCTATATAGGTGCAAAATCAGTGACAGCTCCTCTTCAAAAAGGGAAAAATATTGTGTTGTTTCGCACATTGCGCAAAGGATTTATCGGGGCAAACCAAACTCTGCAACGTCAAGAAGGATTTTTGTCGTATCTGAGCGAATATCGTCCTGACTGCTCAGTGATAAATGTGGAGTTGCAAGCCGGCAATACAGAAATGAATGAATGGTTGATGCGACAAGCATTCGACGAAAGAAATAATGTGGGCGCAGCTGTAATTTTTAATTCTACAGCATACAATATTGCCGCTTTTCTCGAAAGAGAGAAAATTGAAGATGTAATTTTGTTAGGTTACGATGCTTTGCATAAAAATATAGCGTATCTCAAACAAGGACGGATAGCTACAATTATTGCGCAACGTCCAGAATGTCAGACATATAATGGTGTGAAAGCTCTTTTCAACAGCATTGTGTTGAAGCAGGAGGTACAACGCATTAACTATATGCCTATTGACATTCTTGTGAAAGAAAATGCAGACTATTACGTAAACTACGAACAATATTGATTGCGGAAAATAATATAAAGAACTAATTTATAAATCATTAACAGTAATTTTTGCGTTGGGCAAAGGAAAATCAATTTTAAATGAAAGTTTTAAACAGGCAAAATGTTCAGGTTAATAAGTATCCTGAACGCATTATTCAATTTGGGGAAGGTAATTTCTTACGTGCTTTTATCGATTGGATAGTCTTTAACATGAATCAGAAAGCTGATTTCAACTCAAGTGTGGTGGTTGTTCAACCTTTACCTAATGGTATGGTTGATATGCTTAACGAACAGGATGGTTTATATCATGTAAATCTTCAGGGGCTTCAAGATGGAAAAGTAGTTGACTCTCTTCAACTTATTGATGTTATTTCCAGAGGATTAAACCCATACTCTCAGTTTGACAAATACATCAAGCTTGCTGAGCAACCCGAAATGCGTTTTGTTTTCTCCAATACTACCGAAGCCGGTATAGCTTTCGATGATAGTTGTAAGCTTGATGATGGTCCTGCAAGTTCATATCCCGGTAAGCTGACACAATTACTTTACCATCGTTTTAAAACTTTTAATGGAGCTGCTGATAAAGGGTTATTGATTTTTCCATGTGAGCTTATTTTTCACAATGGAACTGAATTGAAAAAGGCAATCAATCAATATATTGAATTGTGGAGCCTTGGTGCTGATTTCCAAAACTGGTTTGATACCGCCTGTGGTGTGTATTCTACTTTGGTTGACCGTATTGTGCCAGGTTATCCACGTGACAAAATAGCTGAAATTCTGGAGAAAATTCAATTAGAAGACAAATTGGTAGTTCAGGCAGAAATATTCCATTTGTTTGTGATTGAAGCTCCAAAAAGTGTTGCCAAAGAATTTCCTGCCGATAAAGCCGGACTGAATGTGTTATTTGTTTCGGACGAAAAACCATATCACGAACGTAAAGTTACCTTATTAAACGGACCTCACACGGTGTTGGCTCCGGTAGGTTATCTGTCAGGTCTCAATATTGTAAAAGAATGTCTTAGAGATGATGTAATTTCAAAATTCATTTATCTTGTAATGTACAAAGAATTGATTGCAACGCTTGATTTGCCCAAAAAGGATTTGCAAAAATTTGCGGACGATGTGTTGGAACGTTTCAACAATCCATTTGTACATCACTTTCTTACAAGCATTATGCTTAACTCATTCCCTAAATTCAAAACACGCGATTTACCGGGTTTGAAAAAATATTTAGAAAGAAAAGGAACACTTCCTGTAGGTCTTGTGTTGGGTCTGGCTGCCATAATTACTTATTACAAAGGCGGTAAACGTGGTAATCAGGATATTGTGCCAAATGATGACAAAGCTATTGTGGATTTGTTGAAAATACTGTGGAGCTTGAATGATATTGAAACAGTTGCAAAAGGAGTTCTTGCCGCAGAATTTATCTGGGATGAGAATCTGAATAATATTCCGGGATTAACCGAAAAATTGACATTCTATTTACGACTCATAGAAGAGTTTGGAATGAAAGAAGCTGTTAGAACGATTGTTTCAAAACGATTCAACTTAGCAGTGAATATGGATTTTGAACTCCCTAAATTCGAATAATATTTATTTGATTAGATGAAATGAAATATCTGAGAATAAACCCAGCTGATAATGTGGCGGTGGCTTTAGCTGAGCTTACCGAAGGTGAATCATTTGTGGTGGATGGTAGAACAATTGTTGTAAAACAAAATGTGCCAGCCGGACATAAAGTGGCATTGAAACCATTTGCAGTAAACGATTACATTGTAAAATACGGTTATTCCATCGGTCATGCCATTGTGGAAATTGCCGAAGGCGAATGGGTAAATGAGAAAAAAATTAAAACCAACCTCGACGGCTTGCTCAATTACGAGTATAGACCGAATTTGGTAACGCCTAAAATAGCTGACCGTCATTTAACCTTCAAAGGTTATCCGCGTAAAAACGGCGAAGTCGGTATCCGTAACGAAATTTGGATTATACCCACAGTGGGGTGTGTCAACGGCATTATCAATCACCTTGCCGAAGAGTTGCGTGCCGAAACCGGGAGTGAAGGGGTGGATGCGATTGTGGCTTTCCCGCACAACTACGGTTGTTCGCAGTTGGGGGATGACCATGAGAATACACGTAAAATTTTGCGCGACATGGTGCTTCATCCCAATGCAGGTGGCGTGTTGGTGGTGGGTTTGGGTTGCGAAAACAACCAACCGGCAGCTTTTCGTGAATTCTTAGGCGACTTTGACACCGAACGTGTACTCTTTATTGAAACCCAAAAGATTAATGGCGATGAAATTGAAGAGGGCATGAAACTCCTGCGTCAGCTTTACGAAAAAGCGCGTAAAGATATGCGTACCGATGTTCCGCTTGCGGCTCTGCGGGTAGGATTGAAATGCGGTGGTTCCGATGGATTTTCGGGTATTACGGCCAATCCGATGTTGGGCGTTTTTTCCGACTTTTTGGTAGCACAGGGTGGAACAACGGTACTGACCGAAGTTCCAGAAATGTTTGGCGCCGAAACCATTTTGATGAACCGTTGCGCCAATGCCGAATTGTTTGACAAGACAGTACATTTAGTCAACGATTTTAAAGATTATTTCATTCAAAATAAGCAACCTATATACGAAAATCCATCTCCTGGTAACAAAGCGGGAGGTATCTCTACTTTGGAAGAAAAATCGATGGGTTGTACGCAAAAGTGCGGCACTTCGATGGTGCTTGATGTGCTGAAATACGGTGACCGTATAAAGACACATGGTCTCAACTTATTGAGCGCCCCGGGCAATGACTTGGTGGCAAGTACAGCATTGGGTGCTGCCGGATGTCATATCGTGTTGTTTACCACTGGGCGCGGTACTCCGTTTGGGAGTTTTGTGCCCACCATGAAAATTTCGACCAACTCCACGCTTGCCGCTAACAAACCACTTTGGATTGATTTCAATGCAGGAGTATTGCTCGAAGGCGTTTCGATGGAGGCATTACTCGAACAATTTATCGAGTACATTGTAAAGGTTGCTAATGGTGAAAAAGTAAATACAGAGAAGAAGAACTTCCGTGAGATTTCAATATTCAAAACAGGAGTAACTTTGTAAGTGTTCGTTTGATAAATGATGGAAAGGCGCGACTGGATTTAACTCCTTGGTCGCGTTTTTTTTTGCTATAGAAACGATTAATCTTTTTTTATCGAACTTGCTATTTGTCTCCCTCCAAAAATAATCTTACCTTTGTATAACCTATCATATTGGTGATAAATATTTGTATTTAAGTAAAATATAACAGTGTAAATCTTGTTTTTATGTTCAAAACAAATCAGTATTTTGATGGAAAAGTAGTTTCCATTGCGTTGGAGTTGGCTGAAGGCACAGCCACGGTAGGAGTAATGGCTGCCGGAGAGTATGAATTTGGCACCTCAACAATCGAAATCATGACAATTGTATCAGGTCAGCTTATCGTTCAGTTGCCGGGTGAAACGGAGTGGAAAACGTATAAAAAATTTGAAAGTTTTGTGGTGCCCAAAGATGTAAAATTCAAAGTGAAAACCGCCGAAGATACTCCCTATTTATGTCTGTATAAATAAATACAGTATTCTCAAAAACTAAAAGACGGGTAAATCAATAATGGTTTATTCGTCTTTCTTATTGTATTTTTTCTGCAAATGCACTGAAAAATCATTGGTAGATAGCCTTTTTATAGTTGTAAACAAGCACAGATTTTCGTACCTTTGTAGGTCTTTATAAGCTATGAAAGTCTCTTGAAGAAAGCCTTTATAACCATTCAATCCACTAAGATTTATGTCACAACGAACCGAAATAGCCACTTTGGGCGAATTTGGCCTCATCGACCGCCTCACACAACCGTTTCAATTGAAGAATGCTTCTTCGCTCAAAGGAGTAGGTGACGATGCAGCCGTAATTGATGCAGGCGACCAAAAAACACTGGTCACTACCGATTTATTGCTCGAAGGTATTCATTTCGATTTGATTTATGTGCCGCTCAAACATTTGGGCTACAAAGCTGCCGTGGTGAACTTTTCTGACATTTATGCAATGAATGGCACACCTAAACAAATTACTGTCTCGTTGGGTGTTTCAAAGCGTTTTGCCGTTGAAGATTTGGAGGAATTTTATGCCGGAGTAAAATTGGCTTGCGACCATTACGGGGTCGATTTAGTGGGTGGCGATACTTCCGCATCACTTACAGGCTTAATCATATCAATTACCTGTATTGGTGAGGGCACTGAAAACACAATTGTGTATCGAAACTCAGCAAATGAAAATGATTTGCTCTGTGTTACAGGCGATTTGGGTGCGGCTTACATGGGCTTGCAATTGCTGGAACGTGAAAAGACCGTATTTACCGGTCAGGAAGATTTTCAGCCTGATTTTTCGGGCAAAGATTACTTGCTCGAACGTCAGCTAAAACCAGAAGCACGTAAAGATATTGTTGAGACATTGAAAGTTAAAAACATTGTACCCACCTCCATGATTGATATATCAGACGGTTTATCATCGGAGATACTGCATATTTGTACACAAAGCAAAAAGGGTTGCCGTATTTACGAAGATCGTCTGCCAATCGACTATCAAACGGCGGTTATGGCCGAAGAGTTCAATATGAACCTCGTCACTGTGGCACTTAACGGTGGTGAAGATTATGAACTCTTGTTTACCGTTCCCACAGCATTGCACGATGAGGTGAACGCCATGGAAGGCATCGCTATAATTGGCTATATTGCAAAAGAAGATTTGGGTTGTTGCTTAATCACCCGCGATGGACAAGAATTTCCCATTAAGGCTCAAGGCTGGAATATGAGTGATAATTAGGCTGTGCTAATACGAGAATGTGAAAATGGAATCTGAAGCAATTTTCTTGTAATGCAGATTCTGAAACCTGAAATTTGAAACCTTTGAAATTGAATAGATGAAATCTTTACAGGAATTGAAAATTGCGTTGGCGTCCGATCATGCCGGTTTTGAACGTAAAGGAGCAATTGCCGAATGGCTGGTTGACCAAGTGAGTGAATTGCATGACTTTGGGGCTGATAGTTCTGAAAGCAGTGATTATGCCGATTATGGACATCCATTGGCGCAAGCGGTTGAAAACGGAGAATATGATTTTGGTATCGCACTGTGTGGTAGTGGCAATGGTATTAATATGACAGTCAATAAACATGCCGGGATACGTGCGGCTCTTTGCTGGCTTCCCGAGTTGGCCGAATTGGCACGCAAGCACAACAATGCTAATGTGTTATCGCTTCCCGCACGCTTTATAACCGACGAAGAGGCCATTGAAATGGTAAAAATTTTCCTGACAACCGATTTTGAATACGGTCGGCATCAACGACGGATTGATAAAATACCGTGTTAATAAATTGAATAAACGGCATTCCATAAGGACAGGTCGCGACCTGTCCTTATCTTCAAGACTATCATTATGAAACCATTTGACGTATATCCTCTTTTCGATATTGAAATAGTAAAAGGTGACGGTTGTCGCACCTACGATGCACAGGGCAACGAATATCTTGACCTCTACGGTGGTCATGCGGTGATTTCGGTTGGTCATGGACATCCGCATTATGTGCAACGTGTTACCGAACAATTGAACAAGCTCGGATTTTATTCCAACTCGGTGCACAATAGTTTGCAAGAAGAACTTGCTGACAAATTGGGCAAAGCTTCCGGTTATGAAGATTACAGCTTGTTTATGATTAATACCGGTGCCGAAGCCAACGAAAACGCGCTGAAACTTGCTTCGTTTTACAATGGACGTGAGCGAATGATTTCGTATGGGAAGAGCTTTCACGGGCGCACCTCGGCTGCGGTACGTGTTACCGATAATGCCAAAATTGTGGCACCAATTAATAGTGGTATCGACGTGACTTTTCTACCATTGAACGATATTGAAGCAACTGCTGCCGAACTCAGAAAAGGTGATGTGTGTGCCGTCATTATTGAAGGAATTCAAGGGGTAGGGGGAATACGTATTCCGGACGATAGTTTTTTGCAACAGCTACGTGCTCTTTGCGATGAGACGGATACCGTATTGATTCTTGATGAAATACAGTCGGGTTACGGACGAAGCGGCAAGTTTTTTGCACATCAGTATGCCGGAATCCGTCCTGATTTGATAACCCTGGCCAAAGGTATGGGCAATGGTTTTCCGATTGGCGGAGTGTTGATTGCACCTAAATTCAAAGCTGTTCACGGACAGTTGGGAACCACTTTTGGAGGTAACCATCTGGCTTGTGCGGCAGCATTGGCCGTGTTGGAAATTATGCACGATGAATTGTTGGTGGAAAATGCGGCAAAAATTGGCGAGTATCTGCTTCAGGAATTGAAAAAATTCCCTCAGATGAAAGAAGTTCGTGGTCGTGGATTGATGATTGGCATGGAATTTGAGAACTCAGCTTCCGATATTCGCCGTCGATTGTTGTTTGAACAAAAAGTATTTACAGGTGCCAGCGGAACCAATGTAATACGCTTATTGCCTCCGCTTACACTTACGCAAGCCGATGCCGACTTATTTTTAGAACGTTTCAAAGCGGTATTGGCAGGATAAAAATCTGACTTTTCCTGTTTTGCAAATCGATTTTTGAGTACCTGTTTTTTCACACAAAATTAATATCTTAAATTGTTGGTATAAAAGAATGCGTTTTCACTTAAATTGATTGTTCATGTCTCTGATTATTAATGCATTACGAATTAGAGAAAAAATTCTGTAATTTACGGCAAAAACTCATTGAATTTACAAATAAAATAAGTACCTTTGCGGGACTTTTAATGAACCATTAAAACATTTATAAACATGATTAAAGTAGGTATTAACGGCTTTGGCCGTATCGGACGTTTGGTGTTCCGTGCAGCACAAGAAAGAAACGATGTTCAAATCGTTGCAGTAAATGACCCATTTATGGATATTGACTACATGGTTTACATGTTGCAATATGATACAGTACACGGCAGATTTCAAGGAACTGCAGAACACAAAGATGGCAAATTAGTTATCAACGGTAAAGAAATTCACTTTTTTGCTGAAAAAGACCCTGCTGCAATCGCTTGGGGTTCAGTAGGTGCTGACTACGTGGTAGAATCTACCGGCGTATTTACTACTATCGACAAAGCAAAAGCTCACATTGCCGGCGGTGCAAAAAAAGTAGTTATCTCTGCTCCTTCAGCTGATGCTCCTATGTTTGTTTGCGGTGTAAACTTGGAAAAATATACTAAAGACATGGACGTTGTTTCAAACGCTTCATGTACCACAAACTGTTTGGCTCCAATGGCCAAAGTTATCAACGACAATTTCGGTATTGTTGAAGGTTTGATGACTACAGTTCATGCTGCTACCAACACTCAAAAAACGGTAGATGCTCCTTCTTCAAAAGACTGGCGTGGTGGTCGTTCGATTTTGGGTAACATTATCCCTTCTTCGACCGGTGCTGCAAAAGCAGTAGGAAAAGTTATTCCTGCATTGAACGGCAAATTGACAGGCATGGCTTTCCGCGTACCGACAGCTGACGTTTCTGTAGTTGACTTAACAGTTCGTTTGGAAAAAGCAGCATCTTATGATGAAATCAAAGCTGCAATGAAATTGGCTTCTGAAACTACAATGAAAGGTATCCTCGGTTATACCGAAGATTCAGTTGTTTCTTCAGACTTTATCCACGAAACCCGTACTTCTGTATTTGATGCAGGTGCAGGTATTGCTCTTAACGGCAATTTCGTGAAATTGGTGAGCTGGTATGACAACGAATGGGGCTATTCAAACAAAGTACTTGATTTGATTGCTCACATGGATACTGTAAAATAAGGAAATTCCTCAAAAATATAGTGAAGCCGCTTCGAAAGAGGCGGCTTCTTCTTTTTTGGAGAAAATTGTAACTGACTAATCATAATATTTACCACACATCCCACCATTTATTGTCATTTTTAGTCCACTTTTTTTGACACATAAATCTCTGCCGGAAAAGATATTTTTAATGCAAGAATATTCATAAAAACCAGCAGAATATCGTACCTTTGCACCGCTTTTCGGTTCGGTTCTCCGGGCATTCTAAGTTTGAATACAAAATTCGCTCTATGATAAGAAATATCTTCTTTATTAGTCTTTTATTTGTGTTGATTGGATGCAAGCCAAATCATGATAAAGTGCTCGAAAAGATGATTCTTGGTGAATGGAAGGTTGTAAAGGTTATTGATATTAAAAAAACTAAGGATCCGAACGAACCACCGCCTCCGCCAATACTTTATAAAATAGAATATAATGGATATATTTTTAAACAAAATCATGTCTGTGAAGATAAGCTAAGCTATTGTAAATTTGTTGACAAAACGGATAAATATGCTTCAGGCATACTTTATTTAGGGAAAACAACGCAGTTTAAAATAGAAAACGATAGTCTTAAGATATTTAGTTTATCGTCCAATATGTGGAAGAGTAAAAAGATATTTAGCCTCACTCCCGATACATTAATTTTATTAAATAGTGATAGCACATTGGTGAAATATGTAAAGCCAGTATATCACGTTAATGAAAAATTGTCATTTGATAAAATTATAGTTTCATCTTCAGGTTGTTTTGGTTCTTGTTCGATTGGTGATATTATGATTGAAAAATCGGGGAAAGTGTATTACTATGGGGTAAAATTTAATACCATCAATGGATATTATACCTCTAATATTCCTTCAAGTAAGTATCAAGAAATTGAGTATGATTTCAAAAAATCGAATATAGATACATTGGCTACTTGGTATCACGCAAGTAGAACAGATGATGAGGAAATCTCGGTTACATTTATTAAAGATGGGAGGATTTACAAAACAATCAGCGATTACGGACATGAATCTCCACCTGATTTTTTTTGGGCTTATTGGCCAGTTCGTTTTTTATATCAACAACTCAAACTTGCTAAAATTCAAAAAGATATTAATGGGTACAAAAATCGATTTGTTGCTTTTGAAAATAAACAAGCGATTTGTAAATTGTCCGATTCAGAGAGCTTTTACCTAAATAATCTTCTGTTATTTCATTCAAAAACAACGCAAGAGAAATTTGAATCGAAATATAAAATCCAATATTGGCAAAACGACACTGAACAAACTATCTATACTGATGGTCGTTTCTTTAGAATAAAGAATAAAAATCAATCGATAACGCTTGATTTAGGATATAATTTCTTGGAAAAAAATGATTTAATCAAGAAGTTTATACCAAAACCCCAAAGCATGTCAATATGGGTGTTTTAAACTTAGAGCATTACATTCAATCTATCAATAACTAAACAAATAAGTATGAGCAACAAACAAAAATTGTTCTCCGAATTTCCTCCTGTCTCTACTCAGGAGTGGATGGACAAAGCCATTGCCGACCTCAAAGGGGCCGATTTTGAGAAAAAGCTGGTGTGGCGCACCAACGAAGGCTTCAACGTAAAACCGTTTTACCGCGAAGAAGACCTCGAAGGTCTGAAAACAACCGGAACACTGCCGGGTCATTTCCCTTATGTACGTGGAACTAAAGCCAACAATGACTGGTATGTACGCCAAAATATCGACGTGTGCAACGAATGCCTGGTGGCTGCCAATGCAAAAGCTGTTGATTTGCTGACAAAAGGTATTACATCGCTTGGATTCACCATTGACCGTGAGGCTGTTTCGGCTGAGAATATCGCTACTTTACTCAAAGGCATTGACATTGAAACAGTGGAAATTAACTTCAAAACCTGCGCGAAAGCATCATTGAAGTTGGTGGAAATTTTTGCCGAATATGTAAAGACTTCCGGCAAAAACCCAACCAAGGTGTTTGGCTCAATCAACTTCGACCCGATTGGACGCCTTTTGGCTCGCGGCAAAGATTTGGATAACATGGTACAACGTTATGCCGACATTATTGCAGCCTCGGCTTCGTTGCCTAAGTTTCGCGCTATCGCCATCAACCCGGTGTATTTCAACAACGCAGGAGCTTACATTTATCAGGAATTAGGTTATGCACTGGCCTGGGGTAACGATGTACTGGCAAAGCTTGTTGAAACAGGCTTGTCGGCAGAGGTTGTTTCTAAAAATATCAAATTCAACTTTGGCATCAGTTCTAACTATTTCATGGAAATTGCCAAGTTTCGTGCAGCTCGCTTCTTGTGGGCAAATATCGTATTTGCGTATGGTGAGAAGTGCCCTCGTACTTGTTCCAACAATCAACCTGATGGATTGGAACGTTGTGGTGGCAAAATGTACATCCATGCCGAAACTTCGGAATGGAATTTGACCGTGTTTGATGCTCATGTAAACCTCTTGCGTACACAAACCGAATCGATGTCGGCTGTATTGGCAGGGGTGAATTCACTCACAGTGTTACCTTTCGATGCGGCTTACAAAGAGTCGGATGAAATTTCCGAACGTATTGCCCGCAATCAACAACTATTGCTTAAAGAAGAGAGTCATTTTGATAAAATAGTTGACCCCGCAGCCGGTTCTTATTATCTGGAAAACCTGACAGAAGGTCTTGTAAATGAAGCCTGGAAACTCTTCCTCATTGTGGAGGAAAAAGGCGGATTCCTCGCTGAAGTAGAAGCAGGCAACATTCAAACTGCCATCAATGCAACCAATGATGCACGTAGCAAAGCTATTTCAAGTCGTCGTGAAGTGTTGCTTGGCTCTAACCAATATCCTAACTTCGGAGAAGTAGCCGGTGACAAAATTGAAGCCGAATATGCTGCCGACTGCGATTGCAATGCCCATGAAGGTGCTACCACATTGAATTTCAAACGTGGTGCAAGCGATTTCGAAGCTCTTCGTCTAGCTACCGAGAAATCAGGTAAACGCCCCAAAGTGTTTATGCTCACTATCGGAAGCCTGGCAATGAGATTGGCACGTGCACAATTCTCAAGCAACTTCTTTGGATGTGCCGGTTATCAGATTATTGACAATCTTGGTTTCGATACAGTAGAAGAAGGTGTAGCAGCTGCTAATGAAGCAGGTGCCGACATCATTGTTCTTTGTTCAAGCGATGATGAATATGTTGAATTAGCACCTGCTGCATTTAAGGCAATAGCAGGTAAAAAACTCTTTGTAGTTGCAGGTGCTCCTGCTTGCATGGACGATTTGAAAGCCGCTGGCATTGAATGTTTTATCAATGTTAAGTCGAACGTATTAGATACATTGAAAGCTTTTAATTCTAAATTGCTTTAACCCGATGCAAGAACAAAGGCTGATTGAAAGTAATAGTCAGTATGTTGTTTCTTGATTAAAAAACAAAGAACATGAAACCAGATTTCAAAAATATACAATTTCAAAATGAAGTAGTTGCTGATGCTCCCAAGTCGGAAAGCAACTGGCTTACCCCCGAACTGATTGAATTAAAATCAGTTTATACAAAAAAAGACCTTGAAGGCATGGAACATTTGCACTATGCTGCAGGTGTGGCACCTTTCTTACGTGGCCCTTACAGTGTGATGTACACACTTCGTCCTTGGACTATCCGTCAATATGCCGGTTTTTCCACCGCAGAAGAATCAAATGCTTTTTACCGTCGTAACTTAGCTTCCGGTCAAAAAGGACTTTCGGTTGCGTTCGACTTGGCTACTCACCGCGGCTATGACCCTGACCACGAACGTGTGGTAGGTGACGTAGGTAAAGCCGGTGTTTCTATTTGCTCTGTCGAAGATATGAAGGTGCTGTTTGATGGTATTCCATTGAATAAAATGTCGGTATCGATGACCATGAACGGTGCAGTGTTGCCTATTCTTGCATTTTACATTAATGCAGGTTTGGAGCAAGGTGCCAAGCTGGAAGAGATGGCCGGAACCATTCAAAACGATATTTTGAAGGAATTTATGGTGCGTAACACCTATATTTATCCTCCTAAATTTTCGATGAAGATTATTGCCGACATCTTTGAATATACTTCAAAGAACATGCCTAAATTTAACTCGATTTCTATTTCGGGTTATCACATGCAAGAAGCCGGTGCTACTGCCGATATTGAATTGGCTTACACTCTGGCCGATGGTTTGGAATACCTGCGTGCCGGTGTAAATGCCGGTATGGATATTGATACATTTGCGCCTCGCTTGTCGTTCTTCTGGGCAATTGGGATGAACCACTTTATGGAAATTGCCAAGATGCGTGCTGCACGTATGTTGTGGGCTAAAATTGTAAAACAGTTCAATCCTAAAAACCCGAAATCGTTGGCGTTACGTACACACTGCCAGACTTCAGGTTGGTCGTTGACAGAACAAGACCCTTTCAACAACGTAGGTCGTACCTGTATCGAAGCTATGGCAGCAGCTTTGGGACACACCCAATCGTTGCATACCAATGCGTTGGACGAAGCTATTGCATTGCCAACCGACAACTCGGCTCGTATTGCACGTAATACTCAGATTTACATTCAAGAAGAAACCAGCATATGCAAAGAAGTTGACCCATGGGCAGGTTCTTACTATGTGGAAACTCTTACACAAGAGTTGGCTGAAAAAGCCTGGTCGCTGATTGAAGAAGTGGAAAAACTGGGTGGTATGGCAGCAGCTATCGAAACCGGTGTTCCCAAAATGCGTATCGAAGAAGCTTCGGCTCGTACGCAGGCTCGTATCGACTCGGGTCAACAAATTATTGTAGGCGTAAATCACTACCGTTTGGAAAAAGAAGCTCCTATCGATATTCTCGAAGTGGACAATACGGCAGTGCGTGACCAACAAATTGCCCGTTTGAAGGAATTGCGTAAAAATCGCAACCAAGCCGATGTACAAAAAGCACTCGATGCTATTACTAAGTGTGTGGAAACCGGCAATGGCAACTTGTTGGAACTGGCCGTGGAAGCAGCACGCGTACGTGCATCATTAGGTGAAATTTCTACAGCCTGCGAAAAAATCGTAGGTCGTTATAAAGCAGTAATTAGAACTATTTCAGGCGTGTACTCATCCGAATCAAAAAAAGACGCAGATTTCATGCGTGCCTGCGAACTTACAGAAAAGTTTGCAAAGAAAGAGGGCCGTCAACCCCGTATCATGATTGCCAAAATGGGTCAGGATGGCCACGACCGTGGTGCCAAAGTGGTTGCCACAGGTTATGCCGACTGTGGTTTTGACGTTGATATGGGTCCGTTGTTCCAAACACCAGCCGAAGCTGCCAAAGAAGCCGTTGAAAACGATGTGCATGTATTGGGCGTTTCGTCACTGGCCGCAGGACACAAAACCCTCGTTCCACAAGTAATAGCAGAGTTGAAAGCATTGGGTCGCGAAGACATTGTGGTAATTGCCGGTGGAGTAATTCCTGCGCAAGATTACGATTTCTTGTACCAGGCAGGTGTTGCCGCCATTTTTGGCCCGGGCACCTCGGTAGCGAAAGCCGCAGTTCAGATTCTTGAAATTCTGTTGGAAGATTAATGTTCTTTTGAATCTCCACCAAAGGGAGACTTTATAAATAAAAGAGCTAATGGAGATTGACTTCCATTAGCTCTTTTATTTTTTATTACATTACCGGAATTTAGCAGGTAACTGCTCCTGTGGGTTTAATTTCAAGTGTTGACAGACAATAGTAATCTTTTGTTTTGCTTTGATTATCTCTTTTTTCAACCTGTCCACGTTCCTCAATATTTCGGCTAAATAGTAGGATTTGGCGATGGCTTGTTTATCACCATCTGCCATTACATAGCTGTATGTTCGTTTTCCTCCTTCGAGCGTAATCATAATCTTTGAAGATTGATTGTGCGCAATGAAAGCATCCACGGCATTGATATCTTTATCGGTATAACTGACATTTCCCCATGTCTGCCCTTGGTTTGAAAAAGTAGTGCGGCTATCACCCTGTGCCGGAAATGTCTCTGCAAACAGCTCATTAACACAGACTTTTACTTTGCTAAAACCAATTGGAGCGCCACAATAAATGCTCATCAATGTCATTTCACCTTTTTCAGTGACATAGGATTTGAGATAAGTACGAGATACATTGAGCGCTGTTTGTGTTTTATAAGTAAACTTGCCAACATCTTCGTATTTGCTATTTTTCTCATAATGAAATTCTCTTGCCAACGAGTCGGCATGGTGCTGCTGCGAAGGTAAAATACTATCAGCAAAATGCAAACTTCGCGTAGATTCTACCAATTCAACCTTATACATCAATGTGTCGGCCGCTTGCCGCATTGAAATTAGGCGGGGAAAGAGTAAATGCACACTGTCTAATTGCAATTTTGCAGCATTTAATTCGCCTTTGCTCAATAATTGTTCTGCGTTGTGAAGATACCGTTTTGCTTTTGTTGTGTCATCAACTTTACAAGAGCCTAATAAAACGATAGTTAATCCAAATATAAGAATTGTCTTGTTCATTCTAATCCATTTTTTGCAAAGCTATTAACTAATTATGAAATGACAAAACCAAAAAGGTTGCCCCGTGTGGGGCAACCTTTTTGGTTTTGTCTTAATTGTATGTTTTCAGGCGGATGCCTCTTACTTACATTTGTCGAAGAATCCGGCAGGGAGTTGAGTTGCAT
>Ga0302286_10001014_pt1 | contig 21376 bp, 21 predicted proteins | sample III_Fen_E2_3_FD_198765 | JGI IMG/M metagenome (GOLD analysis project Ga0302286, IMG submission 198765) | Peat permafrost microbial communities from Stordalen Mire near Abisko, Sweden - III_Fen_E2_3 | ecosystem: Environmental > Terrestrial > Soil > Wetlands > Permafrost | place: Sweden: Abisko...
ACATTTGCTGCAATTTCATGCGCGCTTTATGAAGGTTTGATCTGGAAGTACTGGCACTGATTCCTGTCATTTCGGCTATTTCTTCGTGAGAATAGCCATCAACGGCGTAAAGATTAAATACGAGCCGATAGGCTGGAGGAAGTCGTTGAATCAAGGAGAGCAAATCTTCATAATCAAGTTTGTGATCTATGGTTGCGTCATTGATCTTTGATTCTGACTTTTCCAAACCAACCAGTTGGGTCCATTTAAAATTTGTCCGGTAATAGTCAATCGAGGCATTGTGCATGATTTTACTTAGCCAGGTCTTAAATGGCCAGCTTTTATCGTATTTATCGATGTTTGTAAAGGCCTTAAAAAACCCTTCATTCAGAACGTCAGAAGCTTCATTTCGGTTCTCGACATATCGCAAACAAATGCTCATGGCAAAACCATATAGCTTTTTATATAACAATTCCTGACTGTGCCGGTCTTGCTCTATACAACCATCAATAATCTGCTGTAATTCTTTTTCAATCATCCAGGTAATAGCAATAAAATATTACCGAAGTTAACGGAATTATCTATGGTTTTGTTCAGATTAACAGTATTTTATGTCAATAATTTTAGCTTAAACCTATTAGCACATTTTAAGTGTTTCAAAACGGTCAGGAATCAGACTTTTTTGACAAGGTAAATGTCCTTGAAATACTGAATCCCCAGCGAAATCCACCTTTAGTCCAAGAACTGCTGGTACTTGGGATAAACTGGTTTTCGAGAATAGCAGTTGAATTGGTAAAAATGAAATTAAAAACGTGTCCGCCTGTTTCCATTTCAAGGCCAACTCCAAGGGGATTATAAAACCGGAATCCCTTTTGCTGAAGGAAATAGTTCTTGCTCTCCTGACTCCTGAAACTCAAAAAATAATCGGCAATAATGGCCATGCGGTGACTGACTTTCATCCGTCCTCCGATCCCCAGACCAAACATATTATTCATGTCCATATAGGACACATAATTTCTTCGTATGTAGGTCGGCGACAAGGCCAGCGAAAAGTTATCGTTGAATTTCCGCGTAATAATGGCTTGTGAAACAAAGCTTAACCGATCGGCGAATTTTTGAAAATCGGCATCTGATGTGGCAAGTTTCTGCCTGTCCATTCCTGAAGCAACACCATTTCCAAATATAGTTAATGAAAAAGGCATTCGGTCATCCGTTGATTGCCTGATCAGCTTGTATTTTGTTTTGACATAAAACAATTGTTTCTGACTTGTATTTGTGCCATTCGGCGCTCCTTTGCTCCTTCCAAATCCAAAACTCCATCGGTCGGATATGCCATAATCAAAGCCAATCAGTATGTCCGAAGAATTATCCAGACCGTAAAAGGTCTGCATTCCTCCATATCTACCCGCAATATCCCCGAAACGGTGCATGACCACAAAAAGCAAATCGTGTTTGTGCATCGTTTCATTGGATTGGCCATTGATGATTTGCGGTGATTTAAATGTTTCTGTTACAGGAAGCTTCTCGTTTTTCGGAGCAACATCTTCAAACAGTTTACTTAAATCATCCTGAGCATTAAGAGATAAGCTGCACCCAAATACAAGTAATATGATTGTAAATGTTTTCATTGTGTTGATTAATACCGTTTAGTTCATTTAGGTGTAGCAAAACTTTGAAAAGCGTCTTTTGAATCAGGTTTATAATTGGCTGAAACGGTAACCTGCACAATCTCAGCAATGTTTTTTATGACCAGTCTGGGTATCTTAATTTTATGATCGACCAGTTTAACAGGAAAGGTCGAGTTCGCCGAAATTTCACCTCCTATTACCTTCAGTTCAGCATTTACATTATAGTTTTTCTTCACACCATGAATATTCAGCTCTCCTTCAACGGTAACCGGGTAAGTTCCATCTTTGGAAAGATCGATCTGCTCTTTTATTTTCCCATTAAATTCGGCAAACGGATACTTACTGCTTTCCAGGTAATTCTCATTAAAATGCTCTTGCATTAGGCTTTTCTTAAATTTGAAAGAACTCATGGGCACTTTAAAATAGATCGTTTCTGTCGACAAATTCAATGCAGAAACTCCGGTATTGCTTTCCGCTTTTATATTCTCGATAGGAGCTTCAGAGAAAAAACTTAATCTCGCACTATGCGATGTAACAATTTGTGCCTGAACCATCCAGCTTGCTACAAGCATGATGATCGTTATCAAAGACTTCATTTCCGTTATTTTTTAATTTTCAGGTGAACAGTTATTGATCCAGATATTTAAAGAATCTCTAGTGGATTTAGGAAGTGGTGCATTTCCCTGCGGCATATCAGCACGATCCTGAATTACCCGGAGAGCAAAGAAATCAGTGTAAAGCAGAACTCCATTGTAGGTAGTAAAATTTCCCGGTCCAGGCGAATTGCCTCCCTGATGACAAGTAATACAATATCGTGCTAGTACATTTTTAACGTAATTGTTGTATGTTACTTTTATATCAGGAAATTGAGGTGTGCAGCCAGACTGCCCCTGATTAACATCAATCGTTTCAGGTGCCATTTTTGTACATCCCCATATCAGGATAATTACTGCAATCAGTATTTTATTTTTTGTTTTCATTCCAGACAGTTTTTATTTACACTGCCAATACCCAGAGATCCAGGTAAAAGAAATTACCTGGTCTCTTCTTAGCGTATAATTTAATAACCAGTACTTCCTCCGGTTGTAGTATAATTAGTTGCACCTTGTAGTAAAAAGGCCTTAATCTCACCTGCCGGAATATTTACTGTATGTATTTGCACATAAATACTCCCGGCAGCCAAATCAGTTGCCTGACTTGCAGTTAAAGTAACAGTGCCGGCCAAAGTGCCACTAGTTGCTGCCGCGAAACCGGTAATAGGATATATTACTGGGCCTGCATCATGGAAATGCATGTTAGCAGCATTCGATGTTAAACCACTCCAGGCTATCGTATAAGATAATACCATAGTAGTTGGATTAAATGTTGCGCTAACAGTTCCTGTTCCAGATGTTACAACTGCATCGCCTGATTTGACAAAGCTTCCGGCATAGTTGACGGTAGAAATCGTTTGTGTGGTGTCATTCTTTTTGCACGATGAAAATCCGACGAAAAGAAAAAGAACTACGACCGCTGCTGATTGAGGATTAATCGTAAAAAACTTAATAATTGTTTTCATGGCTTTAATTTTAATAAGTGAATAAAAATGAATTTAGTTAAAGGCATCCTAAATGATGTTTCAATAATAGGTACGGAGTGAAAATCGGAAACGCTGCCTGTAAATTAAAATAAAATACATTTTTGTCTTTTATTTGTTATTGAAAAGAGTTAACAGGCTGACAATCAAATTTTTTGATGAATTGTTCACACGTAAATTATTGAAATATTTGATGATTGAAAGAATGTCCACTCTGCAAAACATCAACCTTCACATCGTGATTTTAGTGATCAACTAAAATGCGTGAAATCCAATTAACGGCTTGAGTAAATTTGATTCATTGAAAGAGTTAGTATGAAACCATAGTTTTGTTTTTATCTTTTTATTCTCAAAACTCATGTCTCTGGAATGAATTTAATGTTCCAAATATGCTAATCGTTATGACCAATCTGTCAATTTTACTCCGTTAAGTCTTTGTTAAAATACTTCTGATCTCTTTAAATTAAAAACAATAAGAGATAAATTTAACCGATATTTGTTCAAGATGGTTTTAAAGTATGGTTTTCATTGTCAAAATGATAAGATATGGAATTCAAATGTAAGAAAGCAGGCAATGAATGTTATGGAATGAAAGAACTTGAACTTCTTTCAGAAATTAGTCAGCGATTGATCCAAAGCAAGGAACTTAAAAACGATTTATCAGGAATTCTTGAAATGGTAGTCAAATATTTGGATGCTGAACGCAGTTTCCTGACTATTTTTAATCGTGAAACGGAAAGTATTATCATCGAAGCCGCATATGGTTATAGCATTGCTCAACAGGCACGTGGAAAATACAAGCTCGGTGAAGGTATCATTGGGAGAGTAGTAGAGCTGGCCCGACCAGTGATTATCGATAAAATTTCAAAATCAAGTTTATTTTTAAATCGGACAGGCCAAGACTTAACTAAAGACGGTCAGGAACTTTCATTTATTTGTAACCCGATTATTGAAGATGGTAAGGTAACAGGAACACTAAGTGTAATCAGGATTTATAACCCGCATATTTTATATGATGAAGATAACAGGTTGTTGTCGATTATCGGATCAATTATTTCGCGAAGTGTACGAATAAAGCAGGAACGTTTAGAAGAAATTGAAATACTCAAGCAAAAAAATGTTCAGTTACAAAATCAGCTTGAAAAAGATTTCCGTCCAGGAAATATCATTGGAAATTCAAGTAAGATGCGTGATGTATATTCACTCGTTAGTATGGTTGCAGAAACGAATTCAACTGTACTTATTCGTGGTGAAAGTGGGATAGGGAAGGAGTTGATTGCCGATTCCATTCATTTTTCAAGTCCACGTGCCAAGAAAAATTTAATTAAAGTAAACTGTTCTGCTCTTCCGGATACACTGATTGAAAGTGAGTTGTTTGGACATGAGAAAGGCGCTTTTACCGGAGCCGAAGCACGCCGAAAAGGTCGTTTTGAACTGGCTGATGGCGGAACAATTTTTTTGGATGAAATTGGCGACATCCCACTTTCAACACAGGTAAAATTGTTAAGATTAATTCAGCAGCGCGAGTTTGAGCGACTCGGTGGAACAGAAACGATTAAAATAGATGTTCGAATTATTTGCGCCACTAACAGAAATCTGGAAGATCTGATTCAGAATAATGAGTTTCGCGAAGATTTATACTACCGGATCAACGTATTTCCGATTTTTATTCCTCCATTGCGCGATCGTCGTAACGATATTCCTTCATTGGTTGATCATTTCATTGAAAAATTCAATAAACGTAACAACGCCAAAATCATCAGGATTACTACATCGGCTTTGAATATGCTGATGGTTTATCGCTGGCCGGGAAATATTCGAGAATTGGAGAATTGCATCGAACGTGCCTGTATCTTGTGCAAAGACAATGTTATTCACAGTTACGATCTGCCCCCATCCTTACAGACAGCCGATTCGACCAACACCAAGGCGTCTGGAGGCATGACATACACAGTTGAACAAGTTGAAAAACAACTTATCCGCGAAGCTTTAGTTAGCTCCAAAGGAAATATTGCCAAGGCCGCTGACGAATTGAAAGTAACTGAACGAATGCTGGGTATCCGTTTGAAGAAATATAATATTGATGCCTGGCGGTTTAAAGTTTAATGATCCCCCCAATAGCGATATTAGTACTTTTATAATGTCGCTTTACTGAGTAAATTTTCGGATTGATGTATCATTATAAAACTTGAGCCATGGAATTATCTATCCTGAATGTCGATCTTCAAAACCCTATTCATTGTAATCAGGTTATCAAATTACTTAACGATTACATGAAAGATCCAATGGGAAATAACCGTCCAATGCCTAAAGAGTTGGCGTCCCAAATTATTGCTGGATTAAAACAGCACTCTGGTTTTCTTGGCTTTTTCGTACTGGCTGACGAACTGTTCGCAGGACTTGCCAACTGCAATATCAATTTCTCAACATTTCAGGCCAAACCGCTGATTAATATTCACGATTTCATTGTTGCTCCTGAATACCGAAACGTAGGTTTTGGCCATTTTTTACTATCCGGAATCATAAATTATGCTTCTCAAAATGGATTCTGCCGTGTTAACCTCGAGGTTCGTGAGGACAACCTGACCGCCAAATCGCTCTATAAAAAGATGGGCTTTTCCGATTGTGTGCCACGAATGATGTTCTGGGAGCGGAAGCTTTGATGCAAAAGACTAATCGACTAATTGAAGCTCATCCGGATTTCTAAGGATCCCAATCCTGTCAGGGTTCGGAACCCTGACAGGTTTAGTGCACCAAAAACCGGTTAATCTCCAAAGCTATTGTACCCATTTTATTCACATCAGTCTGACAAAACAGTCTGAAACCCGCAGCAGGGCAGCTCCCTGCCCAGCGGGACGGCTTTCCAACCAGCGGGACGCCAATATTTTTAGCAGGACGCCGATTCCTACCGGCAGGACGGCGAAATATTTAGCAGGACAGCCATTTCTATCAGCAGGACGGCGAAAAACTCAGCAGTGCGAGTGAAGACAGGTGTTTGCGCGAATTGCAACTAAAAATTTAAAATGATCAAAAAATACACCAAATTGACTATCTCCAATTTCCCATTTTCTCTTTCCTCCTTTTCAAATCCCCTTCCTACCAAAACGTAGGTTAAGCCAATATTAAGTCCCTTTAACTCCTTGCTATCATTGCTTTTGTGCCGTGCAACACGTTTTGTACGCCCTTTCTCTGTTTCCTACCAAAAAGTAGGAATTTTTCGTGTGCCAAAATTCCTTCAGAAAAAATAATGCTACCATAACTAACAGATAACCAATATTCAATGCTTAATACGCAACCAGTAACCCGCAACCCGTAACTCCTTCTGGCATCATTGTCGTAATGCTTTGGCCAAACAGAAAAAGTTTAATCCTTAAAAAATACGAAAATGAGAAAAATCGCAATTTATGGTAAAGGTGGAATCGGTAAATCCACCACCACACAGAACACAGTTGCCGGATTAGCAGAGGCAGGATTTAATGTAATGGTAGTGGGTTGCGACCCAAAAGCCGACTCAACCCGTTTGCTACTGGGCGGATTGGCGCAGAAAACAGTTTTGGACACTTTGCGTGAAGAAGGTGAAGATATTGATTTGGACGATGTGGTAAAACCTGGATATGGCGGAACCCGTTGTGTTGAATCAGGTGGTCCTGAGCCAGGTGTAGGTTGTGCCGGTCGCGGTATAATCACTTCAATTAACCTTCTGGAACAATTAGGTGCCTGGGATGATAAATACAAAATCGATTACACTTTTTATGATGTATTAGGTGATGTGGTTTGCGGAGGTTTCGCCATGCCAATGCGTGAAGGAAAAGCCGAAGAAATTTACATTGTAGTTTCAGGAGAAATGATGGCAATGTATGCAGCCAACAACATTTGCAAGGGTATTACCAAATATGCTCAGGCAGGAGTTGTAAGATTGGGCGGACTGATCTGTAACTCAAGAAACGTAGATAACGAACGTGAAATGATTGAAGAATTGGCTCGTCAGTTAGGAACCAAAATGATTCATTTTATACCTCGCGAAAATGTGGTTCAACGTGCCGAGATCAACCGCAAAACGGTTATCGAATATGAACCAGAACATGCTCAAGCCAACGAATACAGGGCATTATCAAGAGCCATCAACGAAAACACCAATTTCGTTATTCCAACTCCACTCGCTATGGAAGACCTGGAAACCTTGTTAATTGATTTCGGAATCGCAAACTAAACTAATAAAAAGGAGACCCAAAGTATGTTAATGATCAGAGCAATAATTCGTCCGGAGAAATCGAGTAAAGTATTGAACGCATTGTTTGAAGCTGGATATATCGCAGTTACAAAAATTCCTGTAGTAGGTCGTGGAAAGCAGCGTGGTATTAAAATCGGAGATGTTACTTATGATGAACTTCCAAAGGAAATGCTTCTCATGGTAATCAAAGATGAAGACAAAGACTTTGCAATCACTACTATCATGGAAGCGGCCCGTACCGAGCCTAAAGGAGCTTTCGGTGATGGAAAGATTTTCATCACACCGGTAGAAGAAGCCTACACCATCAGCCGCGGAACCAAGGAATTATAACCTAAAAAATTACGATTATGAAGTTAATCATGGCAATTATACGCATCAACAAGATGAACGAAACCAAAAGGGCATTATCAGATGCTGGTCTTCCATCGATGACCACCACCGGAAAAGTGTTTGGACGGGGAAAAGGTCTTTGGGATGCGAAAGTGCTGGAAGGTGTAAAAAAAGATCTTCCGGAGGCATTGGCTCACCTGAATAAAGAACCTCGTTTACGGCCACAACGCGTTATTACCATTGTGGTTACCGATGAAAATCTCGACAAAGCTGTTGAAACCATCATTGAAGCGAATCAGACTCCCGAACCGGGCGACGGTAAAATTTTCGTCATCCCATTACACGAATCTGTTAAGATTAGAACCGGCGAAACCGGTGACAGTACACTCGATTAAAACTTATTATCATGCCAAAGAGAAAAGATTATACCAATGGATTACCAGATCCTTCTGCTCTTAGAGACGAAATTCTGAAAAAATATCCACCAAAAATAGCCAAGAAACGGATCAAGGGAATGGTGATAAACAATCCTTCCGAAGATCAGGAAGTAATGGCCAATGTTCGCACAATCCCTGGAATTATTACACAACGGGGTTGTACTTACGCCGGATGTAAAGGGGTAGTATTAGGACCAACCCGCGACATTATCAATCTGGTTCACGGACCAATCGGCTGTAGTTTTTACGCCTGGTTGACTCGCCGTAACCAAACCCGGCCACTTGAAGGTGAAGAGAATTTTATAAATTATTGTTTTTCTACCGACATGCAGGACAGTAACATCGTTTTCGGTGGAGAAGCCAAACTGAAGGATGCTGTTCGCGAAGCCTACGAAATATTCAAACCCAAAGCCATCGGTATATTTTCTACCTGTCCGGTAGGTTTGATTGGAGATGATGTTCATTCTGTATCCCGCGACATGAAAGAAGAACTCGGAATCAATATTTTTGGTTTCAGCTGCGAAGGTTACCGCGGAGTTTCACAGTCAGCCGGTCACCACATTGCCAACAATGGTGTATTTAAAAATGTAGTAGGTCTCAACGATCGCGAACGTACCGGTAAATTTCAGGTAAATATGTTGGGCGAATACAACATTGGTGGTGACGCTTTCGAACTCGAAGCTTTGTTCGAAGAAGCCGGAATCACATTGTTGTCAACTTTCTCCGGAAACTCGACCATCAAAAGCATGGAATATTCGCACACCGCCGACTTAAACATGGTCATGTGTCACCGCTCCATCAACTACATTGCTGAAATGATGGAAGAAAAATACGGTATTCCATGGATCAAAGTAAACTTCATTGGCGCTGAATCAACCGCTAAATCACTCAGGAAAGTGGCCGATTATTTTGGCGATGAAGGATTGAAAGCTAAAGTGGAAGAAATTTGTGCACGCGAATTGGCTAAAGTGAATGCTGTTAAACTTTCAATTGTTCCGAAAGTTCAGGGCAAACTGGCCATGATGTTCGTTGGAGGATCACGCGCTCACCATTATCAGGATTTATTCAATGAGCTTGGAATCCGCACCGTTTCTGCAGGATATGAATTCGCTCACCGCGATGACTACGAAGGCCGCAAGGTAATGCCAACCATTAAAATTGATGCTGACTCCAGAAACATTGAAGAACTGGTGGTCGGCAAAGACGAAAAACTATACCGCAACGACCTGGTTGAGAAAAAAGCAGCGTTGGAAAGTAAAGGTTTTGAGTTCAAAGATTACAATGGAATGATGCCTGATATGGCTAAAAATTCACTAGTTATCGATGATGTTAACCATTGGGAAACTGAAAAACTCATCGAATTCTACAAGCCTGATGTATTCTGTGCCGGGATCAAAGAAAAATACGTGGTTCAAAAAGCCGGAGTTCCTTTGAAACAATTACACAGTTACGATTACGGCGGCCCTTATGCCGGATTTGGTGGAGCCATTAATTTTTTCATCGAAATGGAAAGAATGCTGGGAACCAACATCTGGAAAATGATTGATGCCCCATGGAAGAACGAGTCGGAACTGGTGGGCAGTATGACAATTGACGCTTAATAATAGGAGGAACGATTATGTTACTACGACATACAACAAAAGAAGTAAAGGAACGGAAGGCATTAACAGTCAACCCAGCCAAAACCTGTCAGCCAGTTGGCGCTATGTATGCAGCGCTCGGAGTTCACGGATGTTTACCTCACAGTCACGGTTCACAAGGTTGCTGCTCTTATCACCGCAGCGCTTTAACCCGTCATTACAAAGAACCGGTAATGGCTGCAACCAGCTCATTCACCGAAGGATCATCAGTATTTGGTGGACAAGCCAACCTGATGCAGGCTATCGAAACTATTTTCACCGTTTACGAGCCAGAAATTATCGCGGTGCATTCAACTTGTTTATCAGAAACAATTGGCGACGATTTGAACCAGATTGTGATCAAGGCACGTGAAGAAGGGAAAGTACCACTTGGGAAATTCATTGTTCAGGCTGCAACCCCAAGTTATGTGGGTTCGCATGTCACCGGATATGCCAATATGCTGGAAGCTTTTGCAAAATATTTTGCTGAAAAAACAGACGAAAAGCGTCGTCAGATCAATCTCCTTTCAGGATGGGTTGAGCCTGCAGATATGCGCGAATTAAAACGCATCATGAAAGTGATGAAAGTGAAATCAGTTTTATTGCCTGATACATCCGATGTCCTTGATACTCCAATGACCGGAAAATTCGAAATGTATCCCAAAGGTGGAACAACTATTCCTGAAATGGTAAGTATGGGCGATAGTATGCAATCACTCGGATTGGGCGAATGGGCAACAGAAAAGGCTGCTATTGCACTCGATAACAAGTGTAGAGTACCATTCGAAATCACAGATATTCCTTTGGGAATAAAAGCCACCGACCGTTTTATTCAGGCTTTAGCCAAGGCTGGTCGCGTATCAATTCCTGATCAAATTTCAGAAGAGCGTGGTCGCCTGATCGATGTGATAACCGATATGCACCAATACCTCTATGGAAAAAGAGTTGCCATATTCGGTGATCCTGATAACATAATTCCACTGATCGAATTTTTGGTTGACATGGACATGAAACCGGTCTATATTGTTTCCGGAACTCCGGGTAAACGGTTCGAAGAACGCATGGGTGAAATTCTTTCAGAGCGTGTTCCTGAAGCCAAATACAAAAACGGACCACAGGCCGACATGTTCCTGATGCACCAATGGATTAAGGGAAACCCTGTTGACCTGCTGATTGGAAATACTTACGGTAAATACATTGCTCGCGACGAAAATATTCCTTTCGTAAGGATGGGATTCCCAATCATCGACCGCATTGGGCACAGTTATTTCTCAACGCTCGGTTACATGGGAGGTCTTCGCATTGTTGAAAAAATTCTTAGTGCTCTAATGGACAAACAAGATGCCACCTGCCTCGAAGAGAAGTTCGAACTGGTGATGTAGAATTTAAACCTGATTCTCAATAGCTCTAAATAAACCCCTTATCAACCTGCTTTTGCTAATTCGGACAGGACTAATTACCTGTCCGAATTTTAAAAACTACCGTTAACATCTCAACGGTAAAGAAATATCCTCCTTAGGGTGAGGAGGATAGAGGTGGCTATTTTCTTTTTAATGTTGAAATGGGGGAGTTGCTTCCCGCACTCTCCCCCTTTCATAATTCGAAATAACCGTTTCCATCCCAAATGCCCAAAGCATATTAAAGTCAGATTGAAGAATAAATATTGAGAAACTACTAAAACAAACACAATGAACGATATACTGAAAGACCGGAAAAGTCAGATTGTCACCAAAGGACAAGACGATGTGGCTATTGCTTGCGGAAAAGCAAGTATTGCAGGCTCTGTCAGCCAGCGGGCATGTGTTTTTTGCGGGTCGCGGGTTGTGCTTTATCCCATTGCCGATGCGCTTCACCTTATTCATGGCCCGGTCGGTTGTGCCGCTTATACCTGGGACATTCGCGGATCTTTATCATCAGGACCGCAACTTCACCGCCTTAGTTTTACCACCGACCTGAAAGAACGGGAAGTTGTTTTTGGTGGCGAACCCAAGTTATATCAGGCTTTGATCGCTTTAATCGATCAATATAAACCCAAAGCCGCCTTTGTTTATGGAACCTGCATTGTTGGTGTAATTGGCGACGATATGGAAGCCGTTTGTCGTCGGGTTTCCAGCGAAAAAGGAATTGATGTCATTCCGGTAATGTCTGAAGGCTTCAACGGAACCAAGAAAGACGGTTACAAACTAGCTTGCGACGCACTCTCAAAACTGATTGGAACCGATAATAAAACAGAAGTTCCTGAACACAGCATTAATATTCTGGGCGATTTCAACCTGGCCGGAGAACTTTGGATGCTGGCTGAATATTACAAACGAATGGCTGTTAACATGGTTGCCTGCATGACAGGCGATGGCCGGATCGACGATATTCGTAAAGCCCACAACGCGAAACTTAATGTGGTTCAGTGTTCAGGATCGATGATTTACCTGGCCAAAGACATGAAGGAAAAATACGGCATCCCGTTTATGAAAGTTTCCTATTTCGGAATCGAAGACATGTCGGATGCATTGTACGAAGTGGCCCGTTTCTTCAAATCCGACGAAATGATGGAGAAAGCACGGGAGCTGGTGAAAGAAGAAATTAGCCACTTATTACCCGCACTTCAGGAATACCGCAAAAAACTGGAAGGTAAAAAAGCGGCCATTTATGTGGGTGGTGCTTTTAAAGCCATCTCGCTGGTAAAAGCATTGCGGTTACTCGGCATGAAAACCGTGGTTGTCGGTTCGCAAACCGGAAATCAGGACGACTATAATTTATTGAAAGAATTGTGTGACGAAGGAACCATAATTGTTGACGACTCGAACCCCAATGAGCTTTCGGATTTTGTGAAACAGACCGGAGCCAACCTATTTATCGGAGGAGTTAAGGAACGACCCATTGCTTACAAACTCGGATTAGGTTTCTGCGATCACAACCACGAACGAAAAGAAGCACTGGCCGGATACGAAGGCATGTTGAATTTCGCTAAAGAAGTTCACGCATCGGTTTGCAGCCCGGTTTGGAAGTTTATGAAGTAAAAGAAAAAAGTTCATTAGTCATTCGGAAAGCTTTTTCTAATGACCATTGACTCATTGAAACTTAAAAAGGAGAATAGCATCATGAAAGACACTATTATTAACACCCCACCCAAACCCACCGCTGAAGAGCCTTTCAAATCGACCCGCAACGCATGCAAACTTTGCTCACCACTCGGCGCAAGTGTCGCATTCAAAGGCATTCGCGGATGTGTCCCCATTATTCACGGAGGTCAAGGTTGCGCTACATATATTCGCCGCTACCTGATTAGTCATTACAAAGAACCAGTCGATATTGCATCGTCAAACTTCAGCGAAGAAGCAACCATTTTTGGCGGCGGAGCCAATTGCCATGCCGCCATCGGCAATGTAATCAGTCAGTATGAACCCGAAGTGATTGGAATTACTACAACCTGCCTTAGCGAAACTATTGGCGACGATGTGAAACAATACATTCGCACATTTCAGGAACTTTCAGGTGACAAGAAACTCCCTCATTTTGTCACCGCATCTACCCCAAGTTACCAGGGATCGCACATGGATGGTTTCCACGAAGCGGTTACCGGAATTGTAAAATCGATGGCCGAAACCGGCGAATTGGGCGAGCACCTCAATATTTTCCCCGGTTTTGTTTCTCCGGAAGATTTACGACAGATCAAAAACATTCTCGAAGATTTCGGGATTGACTATATATTATTACCTGATTATTCTGAAACACTCGATAACCCAATCTGGGATGCATACAAACGCATTCCTGATGGTGGAACTCCCATTGAATCGGTTAAAAAATGTGGCTCTGCCCGCGCTTCAATCGAATTTGGTACTATCCTGAACAAAGGCAGTTTGGCCGGAAGGGTGAAAAACAATGTCCAGGCAAATTCAGTAGGTGATTATCTTGAAAGCACTTTTGGTGTCGAAAATCGCCGGATGCCCATGCCAATCGGAGTGAGTTCGTGCGATAAGTTTTTCGAAACACTGAAAGAAGTTTCAGGAAAAGAAATTCCGCTGAAATATAAAAAAGAACGTGGCCGTCTGATTGACTCTTATGTTGACGGACACAAATACATTTTCGGGAAAAAGGCAGTGATTTTTGGTGAAGAGGATTTTGTAGTCGGCATGGCAGCATTTCTAAATGAAATTGGAATTGAAGTAGTGCTTGCAGCTTCCGGAGGTGAAAGCGGCCATCTGGAATCGGAAATTAAAAAATATTGCCCCGAGAACTCTGCTTCAATTTTGGTCAAAAATGGCTGGGACTATGAGCTGATTCACGAATGGTGTGCCGAAAATAAACCCGACATCCTGATTGGAAACAGCAAAGCCTATTACATCGCCCGCGATTTGAACATCCCGATTGTTCGCTGCGGATTTCCGATTCACGACCGCATTGGCGGACAACGAATCAAACACCTCGGTTATGCCGGAACACAGGAATTGTTCGACCAGATCACCAATACGTTGATCGGTTACAAACAAGACCATTCTGAAGTAGGCTATAAATATATGTAAGAACAAAAACTCAAACGCTATGATAGATCTCGAAAAACATCCGTGCTTCAACATCGAAGCGAAAGGTCAATATGGAAGGGTCCATTTGCCAGTTGCTCCAAAATGCAACATACAATGTAATTATTGTAAGCGCGATTACGATTGCGTTAACGAGAGCCGTCCCGGCGTAACCAGCGAAGTCCTTTCTCCGGAACAGGCATTGGCATATTTGATTAAGCTGAAAGAAAAGATGCCAAATCTGTCGGTAGTTGGAATCGCAGGTCCTGGCGATCCGTTTGCCAATCCAACCGAAACGATGACCACATTGCGTTTGGTTCGCGAACATTTTCCTGAAATGATACTTTGTCTTTCATCAAACGGACTGAATGTCGCTCCTTTTGTAGAGGAATTGGCCGAACTCGGAGTAAGTCATGTTACGATCACCCTGAATTCGCTGGACACCGATGTAACTCAAGGCATTTATAAATGGGCTCGGTTTGGAAATCGTGGCTATGTAGGCAAAGCAGCCGCAGAGGTTTTGCTCGAAAATCAGATGGTTGCCATTAAAATGTTACGCAGGTTTGGAATTACGGTTAAGATTAACACCATTGTAATTCCTGGCGTTAACGATCAATCAGTTGAAAGCGTAGCCGAAAAAGCAAAAGAGCTGGGAGCCGAGTTGATGAATGCCATTCCATTATTTCCGGTTGCCGACACACTATACGAAGATCTGAAAGAGCCAGATATGCTCACCATGCGTGAGATTCGGCTGAAAATTGCCAAACACCTGAAGCCGATGACTCATTGCGCCCGCTGTCGCGCCGATGCCGTTGGTTTGCTTGGCGAAGATGATGTAGAAGCCAAAAAGATTATGTCGGATGTAATCAATATGACCGTTGAAAATGACGAGAGCCGTCCATTTGTTGCTGTAGCCAGTAACGAAGGCTTATTGGTCAATCAGCATTTAGGCGAAGCCGACAGTATTTATATTTTCCGCGAAACACCAAATGGATACCGGATGGTTGAAAAACGTGACACCCCACCTTCAGGAATAGGAAGCAAACGTTGGGAAGACCTAGCAGAACTTTTAAATGATTGTCGCGCCTTGTTGGTTGGAGGAATTGGGCCAAGTCCATCGGCAACTATTGGTCGCACCGGAATCCGCATCGTGGAAATGACCGGTTTGATTGACGAAGGACTTGACGCTATATATAAAGGTAAAGAATTGCGCACTGTAAAAAAGGCCGATGTCTTTAAATGTGGAGCCGTCTGCTCCGGAAAAGCGACCGGCTGCTAAAAATTTTAATGTCTATTATCCCAAAATCTATAATCTAATATCTCACACTATGAAAAAACCAGAGTACCACATTTTAATTTGCAACTCATACCGGGTTGCCGGCGATGCCAAAGGATTTTGCAACAAAAACGGAGGAGCTGAATTTATTCAGTATGTAACTGAAGAGTGCAACGATCGCGGACTAGACGTCGCAGTATCATCTACCGGCTGTTTAAATGTTTGCTCTCAGGGACCTGTTATGGTTATTCAACCGAATAATCTTTGGTACGGAGGAATTACTACCGAACGCATCGACAAAATTCTCGATGCCTTGGAAGAAGGCAACGCCGTTGACGAATACCTGATTAGCGAATAATTCAAGTATTCAGTCGCAATATTCAGTCTCCTGATACTTATACCCTGAAAGGGTAAAATATTAATAGCCCCGGGTAAAGCGAAGCGGCACCCGGGGTTTAAGTAGCTATTGCAACAAGGCGCATCAACATGCCTTATTTGAAAAACAATAGCTGTATGCGCCGCAAACAAAGCGCTGAATGATCATTCAAGATTCGAAATTCCAATATTCAAGACTATGACAATATCTCCACATATCATCGATACTACTCTCCGTGATGGCGAACAAGCCCCCGGAGTTGTATTTAATTTGGACGAAAAACTTCGAATTGCTGGCATGCTCGAAGACTGCGGAATCAAAGAACTGGAAGTTGGTACACCGGCAATGGGTAAAGATGAATTACACATGATTCGTGAGATTATTCAGGCAGGGTTTCGGTTTGACAAGACTTGCTGGGCGCGTGCGAAAGAATTTGATATTGAAGAATCGGCTAAAACTGGAGCCAGCCGAATCAATATTTCGTTTCCGGTATCCGATGTTCAGCTATATGCCATGGGGCGAAATACCGATTGGGTGATGAACCAACTGCGGCCAATCATCTCATTTGCCCGTCAGCGCTTCGATTTTATTGCCATTGGTGCCCAGGATGCGTCCCGTGCCAATCGTGAATTCCTGAATGAGTTCATTTCAGCATGTCTTTCTGAAGGTGTTGACCGGATCCGGTTAGCTGATACAGTTGGAATATTAAATCCATTTTCTACAGTCCAATTGTTTTCTTCTGTTTCAGAAAAATTCCCGTTTGTTGATTTCGAGTTTCACGGTCATAATGATTTGGGGATGGCAACGGCGAATTCTTTGGCAGCATTGCTTTCCGGAGCAAACTCGGTGAGTGCAACAGTGAATGGTTTGGGCGAACGTGCCGGAAATGCATTTCTGGAAGAAATTGCTGCTGCATTGAAAGTATCGGCAGGAGTTGACTGCGGAATTCATCTTTCCGGAATGCAGGAACTATGTTGTTTTGTTGCTGAAGCATCTTCAAAACCAATCTATCCTTCAAAGCCAATCGTTGGAGATATGATTTGCCGACACGAATCAGGCATACATTGCAACAGCCTCCTGAAAAATGAACTCACTTATCAACCTTTCCTTTCTTCTGAAATTGGGCGTTCTACTGAAATGGTTCTTGGACGTCATTCCGGAGGGGGAACAATCAGGCATATGTTAGAAAAGCAAAACCTGAAGATGACCGACAGGCAAACAGCATTATTGACCGAGCAGGTTAAAAGCTTGTCATTTCGCAAGAAAAGAGAGCTTCGTGTTGATGAATTAATCAATCTGGCCAATAATCTAATTAGTCTCGAACTTTAAAAATTTACGATATGGAATGGAAAAGCTATTATTTGGAGGCAGCTGATTATTATAAGACCGCCTACGGAGCCTCGCAGAAAAAGAGGCTCGGAAATCTGGTTATTTACAATTTGGTAGCCATGTCGATCGAGAATTACATGACCAGTGTATTAATGAAATCAGATTTTATTCCTGAACATTCAAGTATTTCGTCGATGTATCGTGAGTTGAAAAAGAATCACAATGCACCTGAGGAATTTCATGCCGAAGTGCGTTTCATGAACCGTTTCATGAATTTTTGTTCGCTTGAACCTGCTCCGGAAATTGTACCTACTGATGAAGAAATAACCCGCATGATAAACTTTGCAACTTCATTAAAGGATTGGGCAGGCGATTATCTGGGGGTAGAGGTGAAGATCAGTTGAGTTAGATTTAAAAGGCAATTGAATTTTGAAATAGTTGTAAAAAGAAAAGGATTATCATAGCCTGATAATCCTTTTTCAAATTTAGTTTAGTTCGATCAAAAATAGATATTGGTTAAAAGAGAAAAGGTTCACTATTTTTAAAACCGTTACGAATATAATAGATATTTCATTACACCATTTAAGATTTTTTAAGAATTTATTAATGTTGAAAATCCTTACAAAAATCCAGTCTCCTAAATAACTGTTTATCAGCAACCAATTTCTTCGAATATGTTTTATAATATCAAGATGTTTTTCCAGTTGCACCATCAATTAATCCAAGGAAATCCAATTATTCTGCTATATATTGTTTGACAGGCCATATTTCGACTACATAAATGCCATTCTCATTGAACTCTTCTTCTAAAAATAAACACTAAAAAAATGCCGTTATAAAATTAAAGGACTTCTATGTCTCTTATTTAAATATTGATTTTTAACTTTGCGGAAAAAATTGATATGCGTTTATACAATATTATCGATAGTAAAGTATTAAAAGAAGCACTTTTATCCGAAGCATTTGTCCGGAAAACCATTTCCTTTTACCGCTATTTCATTATCGATAACCCCCTGGAATTTCGCGATCAAATCTATCAGGATTGGGCTGAGTTAAACTGCTTTGGCCGGATATATGTTGCCTGTGAAGGAATTAATGCTCAAATGAGTGTGCCTGAATCAAACTATGAGGCATTTCTTGAAACCTTATCAAAATATTCAAACTTAAATCAAATACAGATCAAATTCGCTATTGAGGACAATGGAAAGTCATTTTATAAGCTTAATATTAAAGTTAAGCCAAAACTCGTTGCTGATGGTCTAATAGATGATGCTTTTGATGTTACCAATGTTGGCCAGCACTTGAGTGCCCAAGAATTTCACAATCTGGTTGAATCAGGAGAACATATTTTAGTGGATATGCGAAACCATTACGAATCGGAAATTGGTTATTTCAAAGGTGCTATTCGCCCTGAAACTGACACTTTTCGGGACGAAATAAAATTGGTTAAAGAAATGTTAATTGACCAGAAGAACCGTAAAGTTCTGTTGTACTGCACCGGTGGAATACGTTGTGAAAAGGCTAGTGCATATTTAAAGCACTACGGGTTCACCGATGTAAATCAACTGCATGGTGGAATACTGGAATATGCCCGACAAATAAAACAACTTAATCTGGAACCGAATTTCATTGGTAAAAATTTTGTTTTCGATGAACGGTTGGGCGAATCGGTTAATGGACAAATCATTTCTCATTGCCACCAATGTGGTGCATTATGCGATACACATGCCAATTGCGCCAACGAATTGTGTCATTTGTTGTTCATTCAATGTCCGGAATGTGCTGAAAAATATGAAGAATGTTGTTCTGTAGAGTGTCGCGATGTGAAGAATGCTCCGACTTCAGAAAAGCAATTATTCAGGCTTAAAACCAATCGCAAGTTTGGGAACAGCCGTCATTACCGGAAAAGTTTTCTCCTTGCAAAAAAAGAATAGTTTTGTCACCAAATTACGGATTAGATCATAAAAACCTGTTTTGAGTATGTCAAATTTTTGGGATGAACTTCAGAAACCAATTTTTGCCTTAGCGCCGATGGAAGATGTAACTGATACCTCATTCCGCGAAATTGTTGCCGGACTTGCCGATCCGAAATATCTTTCAATTCTTTATACTGAGTTTACTTCTGTTGACGGAATGAACCATCCGGTTGGAAAAATCAGGGTGGGAGAGCGCTTGATTGTCAGCGAATCGGAAAGGCAAATGCTGATGAAGAAAAATATCAAACTCATTGCTCAGATTTGGGGTCGAAAACCTGAATTATTCCATAAAATAGCAGCTGAAATTACCGCTGAATATAACTTTGATGGCTTGGACATAAATATGGGATGCCCGGTGAAAAACGTTGTCAAAAACGGTTGCTGTTCAGCCCTAATCAACGAACCCAATCTGGCAAAGGAAATTATACTGGCAACGAAAGAAGCCACTCATTTACCGGTTTCAGTAAAAACACGAACAGGAATAAAAACTCATAATACTGAAGATTGGATTGCAAATTTACTGGAGGCAAAACCAGCAGCCATCATTCTTCATGGGAGAACTCAGAAGCAACAATCTGACGGATTAGCCAATTGGGATGAAATTGCAAAAGGTGCGCGTATTCGGGATCAAATCAATCCGGGAACCAGGTTTTTGGGAAATGGAGATGTCTTATCGGTAATGCAAGGCGAAGCGCTTTGCCAAAAATACCAGTTGGATGGAATCATGGTAGGGCGGGGCATTTTTCACAATCTCTGGTTTTTCAATCCATTGCACCAATCACCATCGAAAGCAGAAAAACTTCAGCAATTACTGCTTCACACCATTCTTTTTGAACAAAATTGGGGAGAAAAAAAGAACCTCAATATTCTTAACCGTTTTTATAAGATTTACACCAGCGACTTTCCAGGTGCTGCCAAATTGCGAGCCGATCTGATGGATGCCAAATCATTTGAAGAAGTTTATCAAATCATTCGATCCGAGTCAATTCGTTAGTTTGACCTATTTCTTTTCAGGAACAAAGTTGAGTGAAATTGAATTTACACAATGACGTGTATTTTTATTCGTCAATCCTTCACCGACGAAAACATGCCCCAAATGACCACCACATTTGGCACATGAAATTTCAGTCCTTCGTCCATCGGCATCAGTGGTTCGTATAACAGCCCCTTCAATTTCATCATCGAAACTTGGCCAGCCACAATGCGCATCAAATTTATCAGCCGAGCGATAGAGTGGGGTATTACATTTTTTGCACAGATAAGTTCCTGGTTCATTATTTTGATAATAAATTCCTGTATATGGTCTTTCTGTTCCTTTTCCTTCAATTACTGATTTTTCAAATACACTAAGTTCATTGAATTTCATCGATATATATATTAGTTAACTTTTAGTCTCAATGATTTACAAGGTTTTACACAAATAAATTTGATTATTCCTGTCCGGTTAATCAACAGATCTTGCAAGTATATACAATTCAAGTGGACGGATTGTTTATTAAAATTTCAACAATTAATTAAGCTTGCTTAAAAGCCTTCTTCTGAATGAGACGGGTAATTGTTGTATCTTTCCCCAAAAAAAATGAAACGACTATTTACATACTTTCTTCAGGGACTTTTATTACTAGGACCTTTGGCAGTGACGCTATATAGTGTTTTCCTGATGTTTAATTATGCTGACAAGTTAATTGGCGACCCGTTAAAAGAGCATTTTAAGGTGGATATCCCTGGGGTTGGAATCGTTGTACTATTCATCTCACTTACACTTCTTGGAGTTATCGCACAGACGATCATTGTTAAACCATTTTCGTGGTTTACCAGAAGGCTTCTGAAACGCTTACCATTATTGAATGTTATCTATAGCTCAATCAATGATTTATTTACAGCATTCGTTGGGAAGGAAAAGAAATTTACTGTTCCTGTAAGGGTTTGCATGGACAAGGAAAACAATTTATGGAAGATCGGGTTTATTACCGAAAGAAAATTAGACGAATTTGAAATGAATGGTATGGTTGCAGTATATTTCCCATTTTCATACAGTTTTACAGGTGAGATGATGATTGTTCCCGAAACTTCTGTCATCCTGATTGAATTGAGCCCTTCAG
>Ga0302286_10001016_pt1 | contig 21349 bp, 18 predicted proteins | sample III_Fen_E2_3_FD_198765 | JGI IMG/M metagenome (GOLD analysis project Ga0302286, IMG submission 198765) | Peat permafrost microbial communities from Stordalen Mire near Abisko, Sweden - III_Fen_E2_3 | ecosystem: Environmental > Terrestrial > Soil > Wetlands > Permafrost | place: Sweden: Abisko...
GCAAGCTGCTCGGAACTTTTTTAGAACTGGGAATGAAATGACAAGCAAAGGTTTTTCATAAAAAGAATAAAAAAGCAACAAATAATTATAATCCAACAAAGTTTTATAAACCCTAAATTATGAATATACAAGTTAGCCCAAGAACAAAAAAAGAGAGTACAAACTCTTTGAGTTCAAAGAACAAAATGTATCAATCAACTCGAAACAGTAGTTTTATACATGCAAAACATGCAACGGAGAAACAGCAAGAATTCGACATTTCGGTATTAAATATTGAGAATACTGATTTTTCTTTATCTATTTATCAAGAAACACATTCGAGAGCAATAGAACTAAGACTTCAAAGAAACATCGATAAACTATCGTTTAGTTTGTATTGCAAAGGAGGTCAATTGCTTGTAACAAAATCGATTTCAGGAATTTTCACATGCATTCCTATTCACTATTTTAACAACGATATTTTTTTATTAATCGTAACACATAATAACAAAGAAATAGCAAGTTACAAAATTGAAAAACATTTAGACCAGAGAAAAAAACAATACTCATAAGTATTCACGAGCCTACCTATCCGACAACGAATGGATATCATGCCCAATGATACATATCCAACCCACCTAATTCTCTGACACAATTATACAATAAGCAGTATTGTATAAGTATCTGGTCTATAATTTACTATCGAACATGAATTGAAAGATACAATTCGTGTTCGATAGTTTAAATCCAAATATTACAAAAGAATCCTCTCCCTAAAATCGTTGCTAAATATTTTCCTACATAAAAGTATTAAAATCCAAAGCATACTACAAAAATGTAGCAATTTTAAACTCAAGTAATTCACTTTAAAACCTGACATAGAAATACTTAAGTCATTGGCACAGTAATTGTTTTACTCTATTCGTTATCTTTTTATAAGTATATCGAAATATAGAATAGTATTCACGAATCCCTCAAACGTGAATCGTTCATTTAAAAGTTTGTAAATACGGAACAAGCAGGTTACCTAAACCTAGAACCACATAAAGGTGACTTGCTTTGTTTCCGACTAAAAAATAGAATATATGTTATACTTCAAAACACATATTGTTTGTGTACCACCATAGCACAAAATTGAATCCTACATTTTAGGTAAAAACTACAAAAATGTGCGATTCAAGTAAAGCAAACCTTATTTAGGGGAAAGGCAAAAAAATGGCATATTCTTATCCAACAATATCATGTTACTATCTGCCTTCTCCCCTCTTATTTATCAAAATTTAAATAACAGTTCATAAATAATTAAATTTTAACACTATGAAAAATAGAATAATAACACTTACTTTATTGGGGTTGTTTATTTTACCTCAATTGTTAAATGCACAGTCGCAATTAGCAAAAATTATTACAACACGAGATAACACTATTATTCAGTGTTTACCCTTAGGAACATTAGCCAATAGTACTGGTCAGATTTTTGCTGGTCGAACCAATCAAGATCCTGCGGGACCAGCTACTTCAAGTATCAGGCGAGGATTAGTTTATTTTGATATAGCATCAGCAAATCTACCCGCTAATGCAATCATTGATAGTGTACAAGTCAGTGTGTATTTTTCCAGAGCATCGGGTGTTGGTACAAATGTAATGTTACATAAAGCTTTGCATGACTGGACAGAAGGTACATCAGGCTTTAGTGGAGGTTCTGGTGCTCCAGCAGTAATAAACGATGTCACATGGTTGCATTCATCATACAATACAGTTTTCTGGACAACACCTGGAGGCGATTTTTCGCCAACAGTATCTGGAACAACGTATGCTGGAACAGGAATAGGGTCTGGCGTTGAGGGTTATGGTGTAAAAACTTTTTACGCCACAAGCCAGATGAAAGCAGATGTATTGAGTTGGATATCTTCACCAGCAACAAATTACGGCTGGATGATACGGGGTGACGAGTCAAAGCCACAAACAGCAAAACAATTTTATTCAAGGCAAACTGGTGCTACACTTAATATTCCTCCTCTAACGAGCCAAATGCCAACACTTTATATCTATTATACTGTACCATCGTTAGCACTTTCTTCAACTAGCGAAACATTAAAAAGTGTAGCCAATAGTACAACAATAAATGTAACTGCAAACACCAATTGGACAACAACTTCAAGTGAATCGTGGCTAAGTGTAAACCAAAGTGTTAGTTCTGGTAATGGAACTATAACTCTTACTGCAAGCGAAAATACATCTACCGATGATAGAACTGCAGAAGTAAGTGTTTCGATGACTGGAGTTCCAACAAAAAAAATAATAGTTACACAAGCAGGAAAACCTGCCGTAAGTACTCTTGTATCAATTACAACATCGAGAGATGCAACTATAGTTCAGTCGGCAGATGGAAGTACTGGCAATAGTACAGGACTTGTTTATGTTGGATGTGTTGGAAAGCCAAATAATATTATTCGCCGAGGATTGTTTTATTTCAATATAGCAGGAAATGTTCCTTCAAATGCAATTATCGATAGCGTAAAACTTTCCCTTTCATTTTATATGGGATACAACACAACATTAATGATGTATAAAACAACATCAAATTGGACAGAGGGCACATCGTTTACAACAGGAGGTTTGGGCGTTGCAGCAACTCCAAGCGATGTAACATGGCTCCATTCATCATTTAACACAACAAAGTGGACAATTCCAGGAGGTGATTATGATTCTCAACTTAGTGCCACAAAATCGATAACTTCAAGCACTACAAACATACTTTTATCAACTGAAACAATGAAAACTCAAGTTCAAGATTGGTTGACGAATCCAAATACAAATTATGGTTGGTTATTGAAATTAGATAATGAAGCTTTGAGTCAAGCAGGAGTAATGACTAAAATTTATTCAAAAGAATGTGATGGAAACGGTACAACAGCTGTTCCACCATCGGCAGATAAAATACCAACACTTAATGTCTATTATACAATTCCATCATTAGTTGTATCATCAGCAAGCACTACATTTCAAAATAGTACTAACAGCTCAACTACAATTGCAATAAAAGCAAATAGTTCGTGGACAGCATCAACAAGTACTTCATGGTTATCAGTTAGTCAAGATGTAAGTAAGGGAAATGGGAATGTAACTATTACAGCATCATCAATCAATACTTCTTCAAGCCCAAGAACGGGAACTGTAACTGTTTCAATGACTGGACTTGCTCCTCAAACAATAACTGTTACTCAAGATGGAATTAAAACAACAACAATAACTGGCGGTGATTGGAATACTCCTTCAAATTGGAGTAATGGAATTCCTACGAATTCGGTTGCTGTAACAATCGATGGGAATATTTCAATAACTTCAGCGACTAATTGTGCAAGTTTAACCGTAAATGCAGGTAAAGAACTTTCAATTATAGCTGCAGGATCATTATCAGTTGCGGGAAATATTATTCTTCATAGTGATGCTACAAATGGAACAGCAACGCTTCTCAACAAAGGTGGATTAACTGTTGCAGGTACTGCAATCGTTGAACAATACATAACAAGTGGTCGTTACTGGTTTCTATCAAACCCAACAAATGGAGGCAATGCTACTTTGACAGGAACAATGTATTCATGGAATGAATCAACTCAAAATTGGGTAACTGGTTCAGCATCAAACGGAACTGGATATATTCTAAAACCATCAAATTCTTCAATCAGCAAATCTGGTAATCTTGATACATATTTTGAAGGCACCATTAATTCAGGTCAAGTTAATTATTCATTATCAAAAACAGGCACTGCAAAATATGTTGGTGATGGAAATAATTACAATGGTCTAAACTTAGTAGGAAATCCTTATCCAGCATATCTTGATTTTAATGCACTTTACGCTGCAAATTCAGAAATTTCAAATACCATATATTATTACAATAGTAACGGAGGTGGATCGTACGATACCTATAATTCAAACAGTGGTTCAACAGGAAACGCAACAGAATTTATTCCACCAATGCAAGCATTTTGGGTAACTGCCAAAACTAATGGAGCAACTCTTTCATTTACATCAACACAACAAGTTAGTAGCAATACAGCTGGAGGATCGAGTGTAAATAAATTAAAATCGGAAATTCAGTCACAAAACAAAAAAATACGATTAATAGTTGCTCGTGGACAATTTAATGATGAAAATGTTATTGTAATCAATCCATTAGCTAGTGATAGTTTAGATGATTGGGATTCGCCTAAAATGTTTGCAAACAATGATTCATTGCCACAAATTTTCACTAAAGTAGAAAATAAAAATTTGGTTATAAATGGAATTCAATCACCTGAATCGATTGATGGAATAACACTTCATTTTTCAACAAAAAAAGCGGGCGTATTTACTCTTAAAGCAAGTGAAATAAGCGGTTTAGACAATTATACCATTCAATTAAAAGATAATGTATTAGGAACAACTAAATCGCTATCTCAAGATTCAATTTACACATTTACTTCTGATACTATAAATACATCAAGATTTAAACTTCTTGTAAAGGCTGACAATACAGCTACAGAAGCAAATACTGCATTACATAACTTTATTAAAGTATCTAAAACAGATGAAGCTATAGTAGTTTCTATCGATGGGAAAATTGAAAAACAAAGTACTGCAATTATATATAACACTTTGGGTGAAATAGTTACAAGTATAATCATAAACGATAACTACACCGTAATACCAGTAAATCTTCCTAAAGGACTATATTTTGTAAAAGTTACAATTGGAAACTCAATAACCACAAAATCAATCATTTATTAATATTCATATTTTAAATCTTACTCACATGAAAAAACATATTTTAAAATCAATTTATGTACTAGGTTTAGTACTAACATCAACAATTATATTTGCTCAAGCACCACTTCCTCCTGAAGGAGTTGGTGTACCTCTCGATTCAAGTTTTCTTCCAATTACTCTAGCTGTAGGTGTTGTAGCATTATTGGCAAGACGTAAAAAGAAACAATAGAAACTAGATGAAACAAACATATTTTGGAATACAGTAATTAACTAAATCAATACGAAAAATGGAAGCGACTCAGATTTTAAAATTCCCTTTTTATAATAAAAGTTTTAAGAATAAAGGACTTATTAATAGAAGTGGGACAACATTTTTTGGCATAATTTTTCTAATTATCATTTTGAGTGTAATGTATCCACGTATGTTTGTTTCATTATTTCATTTTTCACTAAATTCATTTTTAATATCCAATATTATTGAACGAATAATAGACTATTATAGAACTTGGATTGCATCAATAAGTGTCCAAATATTTCATCTTTTTGATATATCAGTTTATTACAATAGTTTAAATAAAATTCTTGTATTCAATACTTATCATTATAAGATAACAGATCAATTTGGTATGTTTAAAAATGTATATTTTCTATTACTATTATTCCCATATCCATTTCCATTAAGAAAGTCTTTATTGGTATTAATTATCGGTCTTTTCGGTATAAGTCTATTTTTAGCAATTCGTCTTGCATTTTTATCTTGTGGACTTTTTAATGAAGCAAATGCAATGACTTCAATTGATTTTATGTACGTTTTGTTTCTAATTTCCTTCTTTTATTATAAAGTCAAGATAAGTTATTCCTTAAGACGAAGCTATGTTATTATTCAAAATAAACTTAAAGAAAGAGCATTTACATGTTCAATAAAAACATTGATAATTTCGATTATATCATTTGGTCTTTTAAGTAACCTTATATTGTATAGTTCTGGCTCCTTTATTACTCATCTACTATTATTATTAACAAAGCAAGTAATGGCATTTTATGGTTTTATAACTTTAATTAATAATAATATTATTTACCTCGGTTCAAATTTTGTTTTTGTTGGGAGTCCTTGTTTAGGAATTCAATTAATGCTAATGTTTGCATTAGTAATTATATTTTTAAAGGGTACAATAAAAAGTAAAATTGTTTTTATTCTTTTGGGAGTAGTTATGATTTTCCTAATAAACGTTTTAAGAATTTCATATATACTTTACCATCTTCACCACTACAAAAACATAGGATTTACCATTGAAGTTCATGATATGTATGACTATGCTGTTTATGCTCTTACAATTTCATTATGGCTTGTTTATGCTAAATGGCAAAAAAATCATATAGTATAACATTATAAACCCATCTTATCTCACTATCTAATCTCTAATATTACTACTGATTATTAATATACACTATCTGTTTTTTAAAATCCATATTTATGAAATCTAATTATATAAATAGCTCCCTTTTACTCGCACTAACAATGTTACTTCTGTTACAATCTTCTGTTTTTGGGCAAACCAGCACAGTTACCGACATCGATGGAAATATATATAACACCAAAGTGTATGGAAATATGGAATGGATGACCGAAAATCTTAGAGTAACACATCTCAATAATGGCGATAGCATTCGTGGCATTGTTTGTAATATAGCATCTTGGCGAAACGATAGTATTGGTTTATACCCAGCTTTTTGCGATTATAATAATGTTGCTGCAAATGGTACATTGTATGGACATTTATACAATTGGTCGGCTGTAACAAGTAAGAAAAAAATATGTCCAATTGGTTGGCATGTTCCCGATACTGCAACATGGATTGCATTAACAAAAGCCATAATGGGCAGCAATTGGCAATGGGGTTCATCTGCCGAAAAAGCAAACACGATTTTGAGTGTAGGAATTCACATGAAATCGACTAATGGTTGGAAAACTACCGACTCAACTTCAACATCAAACAACAGTGGATTTAATGCTTTACCATCGGGTTATCGATATTGGAATGCCGATTTTACGTTAAATGGGGAATCGGCTCTCTGGTGGACACCTAATTATGTACAAATTGATAGTATTGGGCAAGGTCGCCAACATGTAGAACTCGATTTTTCGAGCAACGATATATTGTTTAGTGGCAACCATCAATACAATGCAAAATCGGTTCGCTGTATGCGATTTATTCAAACAGGAATTGAACTCAATGAAACTGCTGATGCATGGAAAATATATCCAAATCCAGCCAGCGATTTTGTTACTATTTCATCAAACGGTAATAGTTCAAAACAGTTATCTATAGAAATGTACAATGATTTAGGAATGCTCTTATTAAAACAAGATATTCTTGATAATCAAGCTATAAATATTCAAAATTTACCAGCATCGTTATACTATGTAAAACTCTACAACGTGCAAGGTATTATTCAAGTTTTGAAATTTTTGAAACCATAAAATCACAAAGTATGATAATCAAAACCGACACACATTTACAAGAACTACTTTTCGAATATCCGCAATGTATTGAATTCTTGTGGTCGTTTGCACAGGCAATCGATGAACATACTACAGTTGAAAGTTTAGCAAAGCAAAGTAATTACCCTACCGAGCCTTTTATTTTAGGATTGGAACGAGTTGTAAAACGGGTAAACCAAAATCCCTGCGATTTTTCAACGTTTAAAGATAAAATCATTAAACCCAAAGCTGTAAATATTGCTGGTTTTGTAAGTTTTACGTGGCAAAATGCATTTATTGAAGAACTGCAATCATTTGCTCGTCAATCGGGAATTTCATTGAATTTGAACATTTTTCCAAAACATAAGAAAAAGGAATTTCAAAACTATATGTCGGTATGTAAATCGGCCGACGACTTGCCTGAAATTTTAATCGGTAAAGGTTATAGTTCACTTTCCACAAGCCAGTTTATCGACACGTTTGTAAAATCTGGCATCTATTGTAAAGAACTCGATTTGCCTCGGAATAGCACTTGGGAGAAAATGGGATTATACGACATTGGCAATAATTATCATCCATACGGACTTGAAGAAGAACTTATGGTTTACGATGAAACAATAGGTTGCAAAGCTGGCATTCCAAGTTCGTGGGACGATATTTTAAAACCCGAATATAAAGGTGCAATTACCCAAATGGGAAAAAGCATTCGCGATCATTTTGGATTTGTAACAATGTTTTATCTCTTTAATCAATATGGCGAAGATGGAATTCGAAAATATGCATCGAATGTAAATACCAAACAACATTTTACAGAAACGGTTAAAAATATAGCTCTCAATGCTCCCGAAGCTTCTGCAATAAATACTATGCATGGTTTTGCCAGCCTTTTTATTAGGAGCGATGCTCGAGAGAAAATCACGATTGTAAATCCAAGCGATGGAAATCCTGTTACGCCCTATTTTTTTCTAGTTAAAAATAGTGCAAATGCCGATGCTGAAAAAATGGCGAAACATCTTTGCTCAAAAAATATTGGCGAAATATTACTTAAAGCAGGAACAGCACCAGCCTTAGAAAATTTACACCCCGACATTAAAAACAACAAAAAATGGATTGGTTGGGATACCATTAAAAATGCTCGTTTGCCTTTTCTTAAAGAGTATTTAAGCGGAATAGCTTACGAACATTACACCGATAAAGAACCAATACATAAAAACAAATCTAAAAAAATAGAATTATGGAAATAGCTCGAACTATACATCGATTGCCACTTTGGGTCTGTTTTATTACAACAGTAATTCTTTCGGCATGTAAAAAAGAAAAAACTGACCCCACTCTTACAACCGACCAAATTCCATCGGTAGGAATTCTTGAAACGAAACCACAAAATTATCCGGCAGGCTTTGCTGTTGATTTTGAGTCCGACTCAATCGTTTCGCTCGATCAACAACCAACGTTCAAATACGACTTAAGAATGCTGGCATGGCGAATAAAAGATACTGTAACAGGCAGTTATGGTGGTCGTCCAGTTGTTTTTTTGTGGGGGAATACTGCTAGTCAAACAAAAGCTTTAGCATTAAATGTTTCCACATTTGCTTCAATTCCTTTGGGTGCCGATGGATTTACAGCATTTAAACATGTTACGAAAGAGATGAAATTAGCCTTAAAACCCGATACAGTATTCCCTATAAATCCTGACGATACAACTTTGTATAAGTGGCAAGATGGATTTATTATTATGAAAGAAGATTTGCTTTTAAATTCATATAAAGTATTAGTTATTGGTGATAAAGTTGTGCGACTCGAACAAAATGTTTCACCCGTTTGGCTGATAAAAACGGCTGAAGGAAATTATTTTAAATGGCAACATATCGAACGTCAAGGTGGTGGTCATGTGCCTATTCGTTGGTATCGATTCAAATCGAATGAAATAGATTAAACTGAATAATATGGAAAGAAGAATATTCACACTAATAATCTTAGTATTACTCGTCTCAACTAGCATATTATCTGCTAGTGAACTTGTTTCAATAACTTGCACAAGAGACAATGTTATTATCCAAAAAGCTGATGGAAGCTTAGGAAATAGTACAGGGCAAATATTTGCTGGAAGAACTAATCAAGATGTTGGTACACCCGTAATGAGCATTCGCCGAGGACTTATCTATTTCGATATTTCAACAAATATACCTGCAAATGCCATTATTGACAGTGTAAGACTAAGCATGTATTTCTCAAGAACATCGGGCGATGGAACTGAAGTAACGCTACATAAAGTATTGTCGAACTGGGGCGAAGGAACATCATATTTTAATGGTGGTCAAGGTGCTGCTGCTACCCCAAACGATGCTACTTGGTTATATTCTTTTTTCAATACCGTTTCGTGGAAAACGGCAGGTGGCGATTTCGATCCATCAATGAGTGCCACATCTTACATTGGTGTTGAAAGTGACTATGGGATTAAAACATGGGCTTCAAGTACTATGAAGGACGATGTTCAAGCTTGGTTGATGTCACCAACTACAAATTTTGGTTGGCTTTTACAAGGTGATGAATCGTCTGGTCATACTTCAAAACAATTTTTATCTCGCGAAAATGGCAACCCAGCTTACTGCCCTATTTTAAACGTTTACTATTCAGTGCCAACGAACGCCAATATCATAAATGATTCAAATACAGTTTTTACGCTGTTTCCAAATCATACTAACAACACAATTACCGTATCACTAAACAATGTAAAAAGCGATAAAATCATCATATACAATCTATTTGGCGAGGAATATAAATCGGTAGATGTAGCTTATCAAAAAGAAATACATATTGATGTTTCGAATTATTCGGCAGGATTATATTTTGTAAAAATTGGTACTCAAACCTCACGATTACTTATTGTCCATTAAAATGAGAAAATGCTTATTCATAGCGTTACATTTTTTAGCATTCAATCATGTTTATGCTCAACAAACCGACACAGCTAAACATGAGACAGCTAAACCGATGAAACATATTGCAATTGATGAAGTTAGCGTAATTGGAATTGGCACTCAAAAGCTTTCTACCAAAGAAGCTGTAGTTGTTACATCGGAAGATATTTCGGTTCTCAATACCATTCATTTTAGTACCGTTGTTGAACAATTGCCAGGCATTGTTAAAATATCGGAAGCCACATTTCCTCTCATCATTAGAGGTATGTATGGCAGTCGTATTTATGTCGAAAAAAATGGAATGATAAAAACAGGTGTCGACCAATCGGGTTACACACTCGAAGATGTTAACCCCGACGATGTATCTGATGTTCAACTCATTCATGGAGCCAGAAGTGTAGCTTATGGTAGCGGAAGCATGGGTGGTGTTTTGCTCATAAACGAGAAACTTCAATTTGGAGAAACGGGATTTCGAAGTTCGTTAAAAATGGGTTATGGAAATAACAGCAACGAAAAAATGATTAACCTAAGAACCAAATATCGGAATAGTAATAATGTTCTAAAAATTGGCTTGCGATATACTAATTCCGACGATTTTCACTATCCCAACAATGTAAGAGCTTACAATTCGGCCATTACGTACAAAAATGCATCGATTCAATATGCCCATTTATTCAGCAAAAAACTGTTGGTTGAATGGGACAACGAATTTTATTCGGGCGAACGCCAAAAACCTTTAGGATTCCAAAATAATCCATACGACTACCGCACATTTTACGACAAATACAATTTTGGTTCAATCATAAAACTTAAAAAATCGATTAGCGAAAAAAGTGGTATTCAGGCTCAAATTTGGTATAATCCATTAAATACAAATCAACAGCAAGACGAAGTAAATGCTGGCACAAAAAAACTTGCCATTTCCGAAGTTCGTTACAATTTTAAAACTGCCGCTGGTTTCAAGACCTTTTTATGGACAACAAAATGGAATAAATGGAAAACCGAAGCTGGAATCGATGGACATATTGATTACCTAAAACAAGATTGGGAAATTACTGATGTTGTTCATCATACGCATAATTATTACAAGAACAATTCGAGCCAAATGCAAGATATTGGAGGTTTGTATGCAATAGGCGAATATACAAACGAGAACAACATTATTGGCTTAAGTGTTAGAGGTGATGTTGGTGCATTACAAAAAGATAGCATTCATTCCGAGACTTATAAAAGCATTACGGGAGGAGCCGATTGGAAATATGAATATAAACCTTGGCTGATTCCTACCCTTAGTTTGAGTCGTCATTTTCGTTTTCCCATTCCAATGGAAACAATTGGTATTTTTTATGGCGGTCGAGGAACTTTTGTGGGCAATCCTAGCATCGAACCCGAATCGTGCTACAACTTGGAACTAACCCTAAACGGAACGATTAAACACATAAACTATTCAATAAATGGTTGGTCTTCATTTTTCTTCAACCGTATTTCGGAACAAATGCTGTTTACCAATAAATATACTTTTGTCAATATCGACAAATCGCGACTTTTCGGAATTGATGGTTCGGTAACATCCTCGTTTGGGAATAAAAATGCAACTGGAATGACAACGTTTTCAGTTAGCAGTAGCTACTCTATTGGCGATGATGTTAGCGAAAATGGATTCTTTAAAAAAGGGAATCCATTGGAAGGAATTCCACCAGGACGTAGCAAAGCAAAAGTGCAATACACAAAAACGATTGGCAAAGTAGAACCTTCTCTTTTCCTCATTTACACTTATTTTTCAGCTTATAACCGTTTGCCCGAATATGCAGTAACAAAAACGTGGGGACAAAACGAACGTCCTGCATATTCACTTTTCGATGCTGGTGTAAACCTCAACTTTCCACTTTACCTAAACGGCATAACAGCAAGCTTGCTTGTAAATAATCTTTTCGATAAACAATATCAACCTTACGGCAGCTATTTATATGGAATAGGACGAAATATAAAACTAACTGTTATTGTAAAATTTTAAAATGATAAAGAAATCAGCAATATCGTTTTTACTTTTCATTTTTGCATGTACGGCATGTAATAAACAAGATGTTACACCCCAAATTCCAACTGGCACATTCGATGTAAAAAACTATAAAGCCGAACGTCACCCAACAATAAACCGCATGGGTTTTGGGATGGATTTTGTACACGATTCATTATCGACCGACACTTTATATTTAACCACATCGATGTATCAAAGCTCGTTCAAATGGGATTTGTTGCTTTACAACGAAATGTCGTATTATCAAAACAATGTGGGCGATTGGGTTTCGGTTGGAAATCCTGTGATATTTATATATACCGATACCATAAATCCCGAAAACTCGGTAAAAGCATATAAAGTTGGCGAAGGTCAAACATTCTTTACACAGTTCACTAGCATAAACCAAAACATGATCGATTCATTAAAAGCCGATACATGGGTGAATCTGCAAAAAGCTCGTGATTCAAAAACGGGATATTTACTTCGTGATTCAATATTGGAATTGTACAATAAACTCATTATTGGCAATAATTTTCGAGCTGTTTCATTGCAAGAGCGACTCGATGCTGGCGAAAAAGAAGCCGATATTCAACCCGTTTATCTCGTGCAAACAAGAGATAAATATTATGCTAAGTTTATGGTTTACCAATATAAAGGCAATGGAGTTGATGTTCAAAAGACATTGATTCGCTGGCAAGTTTTCGACGGGGAAAATATTCATTAATATCATATTTTAAATGTCGATACTTAGAAAAAACATTCCAATATTCTTTGTTTTGTTTCTCCTTATAAATACCAATATTTATGGGCAAACAATCAAACTTAAAGGCATTGTTATCGACTCAGTTTCTCAACATCCAATTAAAGCAGTTTATATAAGTCAATATGGAACACATTACAATGCAGTAAGTGATTCTAATGGTGTTTTTCATCTTTCCATCGACACAACAAAAGCTTCAATTCGCATACTGTTTAGTCATGTTAATTATAAAAAAACAATCAAAAAACTCACTGCAAACGCAACATCAAAAACACTTAAAATACAGTTGGTTCAAGCTGTCAATCGTGTTGATGAAGTTACGGTTGAAGCTCCCATAGCTCGAATGATGGTTTCAAAACAATATTCCATGAACATAGTTGGTGAAACCGATATGAAAGACGACATTGCTGGTTCACTTATCGATTTACTCGAAAAAGTTCCTGGTTTATATAAAAAATCGGAATATCATTCAGCCATTGTATTGCGAGGTTTATCGGGCAAACGTTTACTAATTACAAAAGATGGGAACCGCCGAATGGGCAATTACCCGAATGGATTTATGGGCGAAACAGTAAATATTTACAACTTAAGTAAAATAGAAATTATCAAAGGTCCTGGCTCTGTGAAATATGGTTCGGGAGCAATGGCGGGAATCATAAATTTGGTTAGTACTTCGCCATTCGATCAACAAGGTTTTCATTACCGACTTGAGAGTGGGTATAGTAGCAACGATAAAGAGAAAAACCTTTTAGGTAGCATCAATTGGAGTAACGAACATCATGCAGTCAATCTTTCGGGTCGCTACTGTTCGGCCAACGATTTTAAGTATGCCAATGGAGAAACAGCTCAAAATAGTTTTCATACCGATAAAGATGCTGCTCTTTCATACCAATGGAAACCATCGCAAAAGCTTATTGTTTCGCTCGACAACGAATTACACCTTGGTGGTCCGTGGGGATATCCTAAAGGATTTAGTGGAACAAATTATTTGTTGGTCACTAATCCAACCGACAATACTTACCACACAGCACTTTCTTCAACGTGGACACCCGATTCGTCGAAACATAAAATCCAAACATCAGCATTTTACGACAAAGAATATCGAGACTATAAACAAGATTATTATCAAGCAGGAAATGGAGCACTTTCGTACACACAAGAAACATGGTATCACGATTTTTATTTTGGAGGAAAAGCTTCCGATGAATATTCGGTCAACAATCGCTTAACTGTAAACTATGGAGTTGATGCAATTTATTATCGTATTTCAACACCAACTGATGTTACCGACCATTTTCTTGGATATTATTTTAAAAACAACGTTTCACGCAATGCTGGAGTAACATTAACGGGAATATATGCCGAAGCCGAAATGCAATGGAACGAACGATTATCGAACACTTTGGGAATTCGAGCAAATTACAATTCGATTGTTGAAGGTGAAGTTCACGACACTAATCAAACAGCAGGTCGCAACGAACAAATTGCAGCAATGAACGGAATGCTTGCTACAAAATATAAAATAGTTCCCAACCTATATCTCACCTTAAATCTTGCACGGTCGTACCGAACTCCCGATGCTAACGAAATGTTTATCAACAACTATGGCATGGGTTATATAACGTACGCCAATCCAAACTTAAAACCCGAATATGGCTATAATTTCGATCTTGGATTACGAGGACGAATTCATAATTTCAGTTTCGATTTTAGCACATTTTATTATTTTCTCCATCAATTAATTTCAACCGAAATAAATACCGAAGTAAAAGGCTTAAATTACATTTACACTAATATAGGACGAGCAACAATAAAAGGAGGTGAATTTTTAATCAGTTATAATGGTCACTTTAATCGTTTTCCAAAAATAAATATCGATGCATCGAGTAACTTTGTAGTAACCTATGGTAACGAAATAAAAAATGGCGATAGCTGGTTTTCCAATGGTGAAGCATTAAGCAAAATACCTCCATTTAATTCTCGTCAAGAATTTAAAATTTCTTATTCATTACCCAAAGAAACATCTGTTTATATCCTTGCCGATAATCTCTATTTTGCTCAGCAAAATAAAATCCCCGAAAATGGTTTAAGCAATCCATCATACGATGTAACGGGCATAGGTATAGGATTATCGAAAAAGCAAAAACACTTTTCATGGTCATTACGCACAAAAGTTACGAATGCTTTTAACTATTCGTACAAACCTTTCGAATCGCTTATTCCTGGTATGGGAAGGAACGTTAAAGTATTATTATCGGTTAGGTTTTGAGAGCTAGTCCCCACAATTTTATTTACAGTCCCCCAATAATTACTAATTTTTACAGAAAAACTACAAATACTTACTAAAAAAAACAGTTTCTTTACTAAAAACTACATTTTTTTTACTAGAATATACTATTAAAATACTTAAAAAGTATTCTTTTTTACTCGATTTTAACCATTTTTTACTCTTTTTTAACCATTTTTTACTCTTTTTTTACCTCTTTTTTACTCTCATTTGATATAAGGTAAGTTAGTATGGGGGATTATAAAGATTGTGTAAACTGAAGACTTAAAAGTTTCCTGAAGTTTCCAAGTTTCCATATTTTAAACTGGAAACTTGGAAACTTTTGGAAACGAATTATTCTTTTTCATTTAACCATTTATGAATCGTTCCTTTTTTCTTTTCAGAACCTAGAAGTTTAAATGCTATTCCTTCATATGTATGACCTAAAATACGTAACTCCTTTGCTTGTTCAATTAAATTAAAACGTTCCATTTGTTTTTCATTTCTTGAAACTTCTTGAATATGTTCATATTCCGAATCATAATCAACCAGTTCAAAATTGAGAAAAGCTCCCGTTTTAATTATCTTACAAACTATAACATTATCAACATCATAAACGATTTCACTACTACGACTTGCTTTTACCTGTTTTATATATCTCAAATTACTATCTTTTGAACTTTGACCAATTACTGAAATACTATCGCAAAAATTGCTTAAATTCTTACTTCCTGCTAAATCGTTCTTTGTTAAAGGGACAGATTGATTCCGTTTGGGTGTATGTGCTAATACTAAAATTGAAATATCATATTTCTTCTTTAATCGACATAGTCGACGCATTATTTCCATACTCACATTTTTGTCTTGCGTACTATTCATATCGAGGAAAGAAATATTGTCTATTACAAGTACTTTTGCATCTCGTTTTTCAATATCAAAACAAATTTTCTCTAATAATCGAGCATTAAACTCGCTTTCTGGACAATTATCATAGAGTTCATCAAAATCAATTGAACCACAATAAAATCGGTCACTAAAATGGTACAAATTCCCAAATTCATCGGTATATCGTTTCCAAAATTGCTTGTCCGATAATTCAAAATCGTAATACAAAACGTTTAACGGTTCATTATCATTCTCTAGTCCTAAAAATGGTTTCCCTTTACTTATAGAATCAGAAATAGCTACGGCAAGTATACTTTTACCAATACCTGTATCGGCAAAAAGAATGTGTACTTCGTTGGTTTGCCATATTACCGAAATAAGATTTTTAATGTCGGGTAAGTTTTTAGCTTTATTTAAACGTTGCATTGCACTTGGTATTGGAGCTAACTCTGCAATCGAAATTGATTGCTTGATTCCATTTGTTGACGATAAAAAAACAGATTTCGCTTCTCCTGTCGATGGAATTACTACTGGATCAAATTCTTTCATTATTCAAATGGATTATATGGAATTAATGAAAATTGATCGCCAGTTGGTTTCGTTCTCAAAAAAATACGATGACCTGAAAGAACTGGGTCTAGCTTTTCTAAACGTGCAATGTCAAATTCGATATGAGCCCATATATCTGAAAATTTCATACAATCCAATGCATTATAAGCTGTACAAAGTCTAGCAATTATACTGTTTTGCTTCTTAATATACTCCAATTTAGCATTGGGAATTCTAGCATAATTCTCAAGGTCTGTTTTGAGATTATCAATAACAGATTCAAAAAGTAGTATTCCGTCTGAGTAAGTCATCATGGCTAGTTCCTCCCAATTTTAATATTTCCAGTTAAGGCAATTTCTTGCTTTATTTCATTATCGGTTTTAATTCGACCTTCATCAAGCCATTGCATAAGAGTACTTCTTCTGAAATACAACTTTTTAGCTTTTTTGATAAATGGTATGAGGTTTTTGCACGTTAAGCCATAGATGGTTGGCTTTGCTAAATTGATGAGCTTAGATGCTTGCTCAATCGTCAGAATTTCGTCCTGATTATCAGAATTAGTACTTTGACCTAGTTCTTTTGCTTCGAAAAGAATTTGTCTATTTAACTCAATGTATTCACTAATTGTAAGTGAATACAAAGGTCTGTCTGTTTGTTGAATGTTCGATTTTGTCATAGATATTAATTTTTACTTTGGTTAAACATGAAGCAAAACTAATATCGATAAAAATCACAACAAACTATTTTTCAACACATTGCAGTAAGACTTACTGTACCCTTACTGTTATTTTTCGTCGTAAATCTTAAAACCCGTTACAATATCTTTCACAAATTTGTATTTATTATATCCCATCTTTTTCGAATCACTTTTTGATTTATAAATACTTGTATCCTTATCAAAGTAATCAACATTAAAGAATTTGGCTATCTCTTGTATTGTTTTAATTTTAGGACCCTTGCCATGATTTATTAATCCTGCATGGTATAATGAATACATTGTTTTTAAAAAATCTGTTTTATCGCCAGTATAAGTGATATTTGAATAGAACTTAATTTCTTGATCTTTGATTACTATCCATTCGTTAATGGTCTCTATTTTATCTTGACTAATGTATTCATCTTTGAATTTACGACAACAAAGAGCTAAAAAGCGATTAAATACCTGAGCATCGTCATCGTAATATTTTTCAAGATGATAATTGAGAAAAGCATCTATATTCAGTATGCTTGTTTGCTTTAGTTTATAAGCAAAGAAAAAGTCATATGCTAAGTCATCGGGAGTGATGAATTCGTCAATCCAAAAACTATAGGTTTTATATTTACGATTAAGATCTAAAATCTTTTTGTCATTATAATAAAGTGCAGGGTACATTTTAACTATATCCTCATATTCTGAAATCTTATTAGCCTTCATGAATTTAGCAAAATCTTCCATGTAGTTTTTCATAAATAAAAGTGTTGTTGTTGTAACTTTTAATACTTCTGATATTTGATTATTATTTTGCACATAATCTAATCCCAGTATAGTGCCGATGTTTAATTCTAAGGCGTGGTTTGTTTGATTCATATAGAGTATTTTCAAGTAAAAATAAGGTATAATCCAGTATATTTTAGTTAAATTCGAGTAAAATCTAATATAAATTAGGTGAAATTTAGTTGATTTTAGTCTTTCGCAGTACACTTCCTAATGTAGTTAGTCTATATTTTTGCGTTGGACTATTCGGTGAATCGGGCTGTGTTAACTCTATCAATTGTTTTTCAATGGATGGTTTAATATAATCGTATATAATCGTAGGTCGGTGTTTTAATTTCAATGCAATCATTATTTCTTTTATACTTAATTCATTATCTCCAAGAATAATTATCAATCGAATTACTTGTTCGGTTACTTGTTCGGTATCTAAGTCCAAAACAGCGTTAATAACGTTATTGTCCAACACTTTAACTTGTTCGGTTACTTGTTCGGTTACATCTAAATAATCGTCATGAAATGGAAAAACAATTTCCACAAAATTTTCGGTAATGGTAAAAATGCTTTTGTCGTATGCTCGTAAAATACGGTGCATTCCCGAACCTAAATGTTCAACAAATTCGAGATCGCGAAACACTCGCATTAATTCTCGATTCCGAGGTACTGAACGACCACTAAAAAAGTCATCTTTCGATAATCCTTCAACGAGTCCTCCATACGATGTGATGACCAGACGATTAGAAAACATTTCTACAAGAGGCGTAACCTCTCGAGTATAATCATTGTGAACAATAGCATTCAGAAAAGCTTCGCGAAGTGCAATTTTATCTATTAACTTTCGCTCGTTGCGTTTGGCTGTTCCTGTAATTTTTGTAAATGTCGTATTTTCAATTTCCAGTTTATCAAGTACTTTTTCGCTTGCTTTTATCAATGAACAAAAACCATATTCTTCATTTTCAATCAAATCGCATTTGTCGAGACCTGAGTATTTGGCAAATTTTATCGAAACACTATTGACATCGGCAAGCAAATATGCTACATAATTTAACTTTCCATCAGCTGTATACAAGTCAAGATTATGTAAAAACGAATCATTCAATTGAAATCCATTTTCTTCATAATAAATTTTAAGCTGTGAAAATGTATGATTGCTATATCGTGGTGAAACTATATTTCTCAACGAATTACGTGTTCGTGATGCATATAATCTATCAATCATATTGATGTCCATTTGTTTTACACCACTACCAATTCGCATATAACAACCAGCAGGCGACATTCCTAAGGACTTAATGTAATAAGGTTTTTCTGTACCACTCGACACGACAATATGTATTACTGTTTTCCCCTCAAAATCTTCACTATATACATCATAAAGTCCAAGACATGTTGGCAAAATATTTGTTTTAAGCCTATCAGTAATTGCTAACTGCGTTTTATCAGCATTATCTTCACCAATAACTTCACCCGAGTTAGCCACTCCAATGTAAATATCCCCTCCTGATTTTGAATTAAGAAATGCGACAACTATTTTCTCAAGTTTTTCATTAAGAGTTAATTTGAATTCCGTTTTGTCGTCTTCAGTAAGGTTTATATTCATTGTTTGTTTTTTTTCGAAAATATCACTTTTTATTGATTTAATTACTTGACGAATTTATAAAAGATTTTTGTTCGCTTCATCAAGTACATCATTTTGGAAACTATCAAGATATATTTGAGTTGTTTTTTCGCTATCGTGTCCAAGTGCTTCACTAATTACTGATGTTGATACTCCGCTATATTTTAAAACCGTAGCATAGGTATGTCGTGCAACATAGGTTGTTAAATTTACATCAATTCCTGCCAAAGTTGCAATTTCTTTAAGGTCATCATTCGTTTGTTTTAATACTTTATGAATTCTGTTTTTAATTCGTAATGCCGTATTATGAAAATCATTTAGTATCGGGAATATGTATTCGTTATTTAGATTATTTTTCTTGTAATATTGTAAAATGTCAAGAGCTGGAGGCAATAATCCAACATCATATGGTTTGTTGGTCTTTGCACGAACATATTTCAAACGATCATTCTGAATATTCGTCCATTTTAGTTGTGCAAGGTCAGTAAAATTAGTACCCATTGTGAAATAGCTAAATAAAAAAATATTTTTAGAATCGTTAAGTCGTGAATCCTTTTCTAATTCAATAGTAATTATTTTCTTTATATCATCTTTGGTTATTGCTCTTTTAACCGTCTTTGTGCTTAATTTGCCAATAGTATATTCTTGAAAAGGATATAAATCTTTTGAACACAAACCTTCAATTATTGCTTTATTAAAAATAGCTCGAAGTGTCCGCATATAATATGATATTGAAATTTCTTTTGTTCCTTTCATTCGAAAAAAACTATCATATTTGTTTAAAAATGATGGTGTAATATCAGTAAAAAACAATTCTTTTTTCTTACTAAAATTCTGAAGCATCGTTTTTGATTGATAATATACCCCTGCCGTGCCTATTTTATTTTCTTTTTTTTTCTGTTCAACTATTAAATCGATAAAATCATAAACATTTTTATTTGAATTAATGCTTCTAATCTTTTTTGTCACCGTTTCTATTGAAAATTCTTGATTATTTATCTCAATATCAAGCAAATTCTTTTGAGCTTCATTAATTTTACTTTCAATAAGAATATCAAGCATCCTTTTATTTGGATGGGAATTCTTAGGTCTTTGTTGTTTAATGTCCCATTGTTTGCTATTACAGCTATGTCCAACTGAAATATATTTTGCTTTTCTATTTTTGATAACTCGTAACATTATTGGAGACTCTCCATTTTTTAATATTTTTGAGGTGTATAGAATCACCTTAATTGAAGTATTTGTAGACATATAATTTCATTTCTGGTTTAAACATGGTTTAAACAAATATACAAAATAACAATAATAAATGCAAACAAAAAATATCACAATAAACATTAAACACTTGTTTTACAATACAATAAACAATCTATAATAGATATCAATAAATAGATTTCATCAGCCTTCCAAGCTGAGGGTCGAGGGTTCGAGTCTCTTCTCCCGCTCTAATTCCATAAAGGCTTACAGAAATGTAGGCCTTTTTTGTTTTATACTCAAATGAAAACATTTTTTGCAATAATGTTTTCATATTTCCATATTCGTTATGCCCTTTTGACTTTTAATGATTCTTCGCCATATATCAAGACGAAAAGATAAAAAAGTGCTTTAGAATAATTAAAGTCATAAATTACATAAAAACGTCTTAA
>Ga0302286_10001019_pt1 | contig 21262 bp, 16 predicted proteins | sample III_Fen_E2_3_FD_198765 | JGI IMG/M metagenome (GOLD analysis project Ga0302286, IMG submission 198765) | Peat permafrost microbial communities from Stordalen Mire near Abisko, Sweden - III_Fen_E2_3 | ecosystem: Environmental > Terrestrial > Soil > Wetlands > Permafrost | place: Sweden: Abisko...
TTGCTCGCCGAGTTTCGATTCCTCCCAGCCGCGCTTTAGATCGTTAGCCTGAATCTGCGCCTTGAGGGTGTCGGAATGGGCCACCTCGCCTCCCTCTTCCAACTTGCGGCTGAGGTCAAGAAAATGCTGACCTTCGCGGTAAGCGCGCTCGGCATTTGTGGTCCGCGTCTGCGCGGTCAACAGTCCATAGAAGGATTGAACGACTGTCACCGTGAGCCCGCGCGCCGCGATTTCCGCGCGTGCCTTCGCCAGTGCGTGCGCCGCCGCCGCGCGCTGGTAGTCCAGCACTTGGGCTGCGCTAAGGCTCTCATGGGCGACGCCTTGGCTGATGTATTCATGCACACCGTTGGCGCCAACATAGCGTCCTGTAGCAGTTCCGTTGCCTTGGGTATAGAGAAACGCATTGTTGTAGTCCACCCCCGGCAGCAGAGATGCTCGGGATTGGTAGCGATCCTCTCGTGCTAGCCCGAGCTCGGTGACCGCTGCCTGAAACTGTGGACTATTCACCTTCGCACGCTGCAAAGCGTCTGCGAGGGTCAGGACGACCGGTGACGGTGGCGTGCCCACTGGCACAGGCGATGCCGGGGCTTGCGCTTGGGCAGCGGCACACGACGCCAGCAGCCCTAGTGTTAGGTAAGCAATTTTGCTGATCACAAGCACTCTCCCAGCAGAATGCTATCGCACGGCTTAATTCAAGCTGAAGGCTGAACAATGCGCCGTCGCCACAGGCCTGCAATTGAATCAGGACTCCGTTCACCATATCGTTAGACTCGATTGGTGACGGTTACGATTTGTTGCGGAATGCTGCAAGCGGTTTACGTGCCTGGATGTAGTTACACGCTTGCACTCGTTTCTCACGCAGGCAATGTCACGACCATCCGCGTACCCTCTCCCTGCCTGCTCTTCGGTTCAATCGTGCCTCCGTAGGCCTCCACCAGCGCTTTGGAAATCGCCAGCCCCAGTCCATAGCCGCCCGTGTTTCGCGTGCGTGAAGCATCCCCGCGATGGAATCGCTCAAAGATGTGTGGCAGCTCTGCCGCAGGAATTCCGGGGCCGTCGTCAGCAACTTCGACGTATCCACGGCCATTGTCAGACCGCATCTTGATGCGCACGGTCGCGCGGTCCGGACTGAACCGGATAGCGTTCTCCAGCAGGTTTGACCACACTAGCTCCAGATCATCGGGGTCCGCGAACAGTCGCATGGATCCATTCGGCGTGAAGTCGATGGCAATGCCACGTTGATCGGCGACGGCATGCACCCGCTCGATCGCAGCCTCACACGTTACGGCCACGTCAACGTGAGCCAGATCGCGGCTTAGGCTCCCGGCCGCCCACTGCTCCGCTCGCGCCAGACGCAACATCGAGTGCAATAGCTTCTCCAGCCGGGCCATATCGTCAAGCGCTTCTTCCAGTCCTGCGCGGTACTCGTCCGCACTACGCGGACGTTGCATCAGCGACTGCAAAGTAGACTTGAGAATGGCAACTGGTGTCTTCAGTTCATGCGCGGCGTTGGCCAGGAACTCGCGTTGCTGCGTGAAAGCTCGATGGAGTCCGGCGAGCATCGACGTCATGGCATGGGTGAGCGGTTCCAGTTCAAGGGTGTCCCGCGCTTCTTCCGGAGGATAGAGGTTCCAATTGGAAGGCGAGATTGACGCCGCACTGTTGGCAAGTTCCGACAGCGGACGCAAACTGCGGCGTAGCGCCCAAATCAAAAACCCGCCCGAAATCGCCAGCAGAAAAATGCTGCCGATCGCGATGTAGGTCAGTACTTGGCGCACCGCGGTGATTACTGGCGAAACGGGTGCGGCATACGTGACCGTCAGGTAATCAGGAGGCCCGCCCTTCTCTTCGTGGTCCAGAACGGGTATGTGCTCCCTGCGCAGTGCGCGGTAAGGTATGCCGTTGATAACGTAACTTGCGATCCAACGATCCTCGCGCGGCGGCATGACACCTTGCTTTTCCGGCCAGTTCGGAGATCGTGCAATCAACGTGTGGTCATTGGCGAATACTTCGTATAGGTCAGGCGCGTGTGGATCAAGGGGCGGTGGCACCAGACCGCTTTCGAACAGCAATTTGTGCGGGTCGCTTTCGCCGTAACGCACAAGGGCAACGATGCTCATCGCCCGGCCTTGTAAGGCAACGTCGAATGCGTCGCGCAGGTGGTTGCGGGTCACGAAAACCGCGACATCCACCAAACCAACCGTAAGCAGAAGCTGTGCGACTACGATGGTAACCAACAGTCGGCGCTGTATAGAGGTCTTCGCCATGTCATGCCCGCAACATGTAACCCTGCCCGCGCAAAGTGTGAATCACCTTGCTCCCGGTGCTGTCCTCCAATTTCCGTCGCAGTCCGGAAATATAAACTTCGATGACGTTACTGAAGCGTTCCCAGTTGAAGTCGTAGAGGTGCTCGAGAAGTTCGGTTTTCGACACCACCGCTCCGGGTCGATGGGCTAGGTATTCCAGCACTCGATATTCCATCGCCGTCAGCACAATGAGCTCGCCTTTGCGGCGCACCGCCAGGGCCGACGTGTCGATCTCGATGTCACCAACCTTCAGCACGGCGTCGCTCTGTCCCTTGCCTCGGCGGATCAGCGCCTTCGCTCGCGCCAGCAACTCCCCCAGATCGAAGGGCTTCGCCAGGTAGTCATCGGCCCCTGCGTTCAGCAAAGCTACGATGGACCCCTTTTCGTCTCGGGCGGTTAACACCATAACCGGAACCTCCCCGCCGTCCCCGCGCAATCGCTTCAGCAGGGCAAGGCCATCGATTTTGGGGAGCATTAGGTCGAGCAAAAGCAGGTCATACGGGTTGGTTTGTGCCATGTACAGCCCGTCTTCGCCATCGTGGGCGATGTCCACCGCGTAACCTGCAGTTTCGCGCAGACTGCGGGCAATATTTTCCGCCAGCCGTCGCTCGTCTTCTACGATCAGGACCCTCATGGTTTGCCGTCCTACGCCAGTAGTGTGCTCCGTCCTTATCTGTGTAGCAAGCACGAAACCTCAATCGGCAATGCTAAAGTAGTGAACCTGAAGGGGCACTGAATAGCGTTAGGTGTCTCGCCCGGTATAACTGAGCTACTGGCTGGTCAGCGCAAACGAATTCTCAGATATACGTTGACCCCAAGAGGATGGTCCCCATAGTAACTTTGGATTGAGGCGGGGATGCCATACAGCGACACGTTCGCTCCCAGACCCGTTTGCGCTCCGTGAAAAGTCCCAAGATCGCGCGTGTACCCGAGGGTGTAGGCATTCACATTGAACCACCGCGCACCAGTAGCGGTAGCGACTTGGTCTTCCAGGGCGGGGTTGTCGGCGAAAAGCTCATCGCGCTGTGACCACTCGTAGCGCCCGCTCACGAAGTTCTTCCCCCCAATAGGGATCAGCGTTTCCGCGAGCACGGCGTTCGATCCGTATTGGTTTGCAGTCTTCCAATTGCGGCCCCACACCAGGCTTGTTGCCCACCAATTGCCACTCGGTCGCGGAACGACGTACTCCACCGATGCAGTTGTGCGCACCACGTCGCCGGGCTCAAGTGCTTCGGGATGCGACAGACGTCCCGCCGACACCTGTGCTGTCCAGCGCGGAGTGGGCGTGAAAGTAATACGCCCGGAGTATGAATTCATTGGACCGAGGCTGATCGTCCACCGATTTTCGCCGGACTCGCTGCCGTAAAAACCTGAAGCCTCAAAGCGTACGTATTGAAACGCCAACACTCCGGTCAATACATTACTGGCGATATGCGTGGAATCCTGCCAGTGATGGCCCAGTGTGGCCTGCGGAATTTCCATTGCTGACGCACGATGCGGGAACGCCACCGGACCCAATGCCGGATCGCCCACGATTCCGTAATACAACGCCGCCATAGCGTGCTCTCCCACGCTGTGTGCGTATTGAGCGCTGATCTCCATAAAAAAGTTATGGGGATGCTGTGCATTCGTTATCGGATTGCCGAAGGCTGTCTCGCCAGTCTGGAATAGCAGCGGATAGCGACGCTCCGTGATGGTTGCGGGCTCCAGACTCAACATCGTCCGCAGCATGACGCCGCCGCCGCCCAGACGGTGCATCGCGCCGAGCATGCCCCAATTGGACGAGTAGAACTTGTCATAGCCGTACGGCCCCGTCTGTTGCGTGTCCACCAAGAAGGCTTGTCCCATCCACATGAGGTTCCAGGAACCAACGCTGTTCATCACCATTGGCATCGGCCAAGCCGTCGGCTGCACCGCCGTGCCCGAAGATTCCTCCATAAAGAATGATTCGCTGACAGACATGCCGTGGCCCATCTGCTGATGATCGTGCATGTCCATGCCCGATGTATCACTTGTCTGGGCCGAGGGCTGCGCTTCAGGGGTTATCGTCGCTTGCGCACGTATTTCCGCGCTGAAAATCAACGTAGTGACAAGCGCAGCCAAAATCTCGAGGCATACGACCAGAAATTTCGCTCCAAGTTTACGTTGATACAGTATTGAAACCATGGCACTCGATCCGCCGCGGCACGCGGGGAGTCTACTTCTTGATTCTAAAGGACATGAAAAGTCCGTCCCGGTCGGGTGGCACAGAACTCTTTGGCGACTGTGCTGAGCGTCACACGACGCCGAAGGCGGCCCGCGGCTCTTGGTGATAAGTGGCGTGTGGTGCCACGATCAGCTTAAGTCCGGAACTGGTCGCACCGCTCTTCATCCCATCCAGGTCCTCGAAAGTACCCTCAGGTGGTGACTACTAGCGTATATAGTAACTAGCCGTAAAGTTGTATCTCCAGCAAATTCAACGATACCACTCTCAAAGTGCCATTATTTTGTGCACGTTGTGTCACGTACGATTGGTTACCTGTAGTTACTATTTGATTACGGAAGACGTATTTACTTCCTCGATTTTTGGCCTCACAATCGCAGGCGTAGTTGGGCAGTTCTGGGGGAGGGCTGCCTTCCTAGGCGCTCCGCGGCAACGCGGAGCGCTTCTGATTTTAGGTCATTTTCTCTCCGTCGTTCAGCAACGCAGTGACATCTCAAGTGTCCCTCGTTCTCCTACAAATGCGACCGTACCCCCTGTTCTGCATCTAACTTCCTGCATCCCGAAATGCTAAGTGTCGGATGATACGATTGGATGACACGCGCCTGAAATCCGGGCATGCACCGTGTGGAAGCAGACCTCAGGAGGGTACATGGCAAGTGAAGCAATCATGGAAATAACCGACGCGAATTTTGACCAATCGGTGCTGAAGTCCGATCAGCCGGTGCTGATCGATTTCTGGGCGGCGTGGTGCGGTCCCTGCCGTGCTCTGGCGCCAGTCGTTGACGAAGTAGCACAAAGCTACAGCGGCCGGGTAAAGATCGGAAAGATGGACGTCGACAAGAATGTTTCCACCCCGCAGCGCTATGGTGTGCGCGGAATTCCGACGCTGCTGATTTTCAAGGGCGGCCAGGTGAAAGAGCAAATCGTCGGCTACGTCTCTCGCGACGTCATCGAGAAGGCGCTGGATAAGAATCTGTAAAGCGAATAAGTTTGCTTTTCGGCGCGGCTGAGTCCGCGCCTTTTTCTTTTTGGTGCAGCGCGCGAGTTGTTACCGCATCTGGGCGTTCAGACTGTTACAATTCGTGGCGCAATCCTCCGGAGGCACCATTCCGGACGTCATTGAAACGCCCGAGCCATTTTTCCGTACAAGTCTTTAGCTGTCATTAGATTTGGTGGCCAGGGTTTAGCCCTAACGGAGCCTGAATTGGACGATAACCAAGCAGTCAATGCGCTGGTCCGCCGCTGTGTGGCGGGCGACGCAGCGGCATGGCAGGAAATCGTCCAGCAATACAACCGGCGGATCTACAACATTTGCTACCGTTTCTCGGGCTCGCAAGACGATGCCGCCGACCTCACCCAAGAGGTCTTCATCAAGATTTATCGCACCCTGAGCACCTTTGACGGCACCCGGGCCGCCTTCATGACTTGGGTCACGACGGTCACTCGCAATCTGCTGGTCGATCACTTCCGTAAGGGCAAGTACGACAGAATTACAGATTCCTTAGAAGCTACCCCCGGCGGCAACGAGGACGGATTGACCGTCGGAGAGCAGTTAGAAGACCATTCTGTCTCCCCGGAACAGCGCGTCCAGAGCCAGCAAGCACAAAAAATGGTGCATGAAGCCCTCCAGCGGCTGTCGCCGGAGCTCCGTGAAGCATTGATTTTAAGGGACTTGCAAGATATGGATTACAAAGACATCGCGCTGGTCCTCAAAATCCCGGAAGGCACAGTAAAAAGCCGTATAAACCGTGGCCGGACGGAACTTGCACGGGTCTTACAACGTAACTACAGGCAGGTGATTTGATGTACGGCGAATCCAAATCCGATATGCAGTGCGTGGAGTTCGAAGGGTTATTGTCAGACGCCCTCGATGCCACGTTGCACGGTTCGACGCTGGCGGCCTTCGAGGCTCACCAGCAGTCGTGCAAGGTCTGCGCGGACCTGTATGGCGAGGCCTCGGCCGGCATGCACTGGTTGAAGGGCCTTGAAGACATTGAACCACCGAAGAATCTGGTGCACAACATTCTCGCCCAGACAATCGGGGCGGTGCCAGAGGCGAGTACGCCTACCGCTCCCGTGAGCGATGGCTGGTTCGGCAAACTCAGGGCGCGTATTTCGCCGGTGTTCGCGCCGGTCATGACGCCGCGTTTCGCAATGTCGTTTGGCATGGCGTTCTTTTCGATTACCATGCTGGCCAACCTTGCGGGGTTCCGTGTCAGCGACCTGAAGCATGTGGACATGAGCGCCAAGGGGATCCAGAAGACTTACTACTCTACCGAAGCTCGTGTGGTCAGGTATTACGAGAACATCCGGCTGGTGTACGAGATCGAGTCTCGCGTGCGCGATTTGCGCCGCGCCGCGACACCCGAAAAGCAGGAGGACAAAACTCCGAAGAACCCTAACAAGGGGCAAACGCAAAAGCAAAACCGTAAGCTTCAGAACTACAGTCAGGACGTGGGCCAGCCAGTGCTGGCCAAAAGTCCCACTGCAGTTGAGCAGATAATCCCCCAGGCCCGGCTGAATAGGAGAACAGTATGAACTGCGCCAACCATGTCGAAGTACCCGCGGTTGCGTACTGCCGCACGTGTGGCAAGCCCATGTGCAGCGTGTGCTCGCGTGATGTGCGTGGCGTCATTTACTGCGAGGAGTGTTTAGCCTCGCAAGTAAGCGGCACCATGCCGCCTCCAGCTCCAGGAACATCAGTTCCCGGTGGAGTTCCTCCAGCCAGCGCGGGTAGTCCAGGTGTCGCCGCTCTCTTGGGGTTTATCCCCGGAGTCGGCGCCTTCTACAACGGTCAGTATGGCAAGGGATTCATCCACGTCCTGATTTTCGGGACGTTGATTTGGGCGGCCGCCCACGTGAGTGGCATTTTCGGTATTGGCATCGGGGCTTTCGCGCTCTATATGCCCTTCGAGGCTTATCAAACCGCCAAGGCCAAACTGATGGGCGTCGCGCCACCGGATCCATTCGGATTCAATAACGTGAATCTGTTTAGCAATGCGGCCCAGCCTGTTGCGAGCGGCATTCCGCAGGAAGCACCCGCAGATGGGCAGTTGGTGCCCGAGGAAGGTTACAAGGGCGGCTCACGCGCGCCGGTCGGTGCGCTGGTTCTCATCGGCCTGGGTGTGCTGTTTCTGCTGAACCAGTTTGAATGGTTCCGCTTTGATTGGATTGGGAAGCTCTGGCCCTTGATCCTCATCGCCATCGGTGTTGCCGTGCTGATGAAGCGAACGGGAAGGGAATGGTGAGGAGGACATCATGAGATACCGTTACAACCCAAGTTGTGGATGCGCACGATGCCGGGCCCACGGTTTCATGGGGCCCACCGTCCTGATCACCGTTGGAGTGCTGTTCCTGCTGTCGCAGGCGACCGGTGTGTACTTCTTGAAGTTTCACAACACCTGGCCGGCTCTGTTGATCGTCATCGGCCTCATCATGTTCCTGCAGCACAACGCCCCGGCAACGGGACACGTGCCGCGCGAATACATGGTGCAACCGCCGGCGCAGCCCGTGCGACAGTGGCAGCCTCCTGCTCCACCGCAGCCGTGGCAACAGCCTCCCGCTGCTCCGCATTCAGAGGCTCCACCGCAAAGCGGCGGCACAACGGATTCAGGGGAGGTGCATAATGGCTAGCCCGTATACAACCCCTTCTGCGCCTTTGCCTCCGCCTCCTCCGGCGTACCGGTACCGCCGTTCGTTGGCAGGACCGCTCATCCTGATTTTCATCGGGCTGGCATTCCTGCTGAGAAACGCTGGGGTACACCTGCCCGTATGGCGTTTCTACGGACGGTTCTGGCCGGTACTGATCATCTTGTGGGGACTGGTTGCGCTGATTGAGCATTTCACCGCGCTCAAGCGTGGTTACACGACCCGCGGTCTGGGCGGCGGCGGGATATTTCTTCTGATCCTGATCGTGATCAGCGGACTGGCAGCCCATGAGAGTGCCGACTACGACTGGTCAGGTGTTCGCGATCAGATCCAGATCGACGACGATTTCGGAGGCATGTTTGGCACGCCCTACACGTTTGAGGAGACAGTGGAGCAATCGTTCCCCGCGAACGGGAGCCTGCGTATCGTAGGTGACCGCGGTGCAATCAATGTGACGCCCTCCGACGGCAACAACATCCGTGTAGTAGTGCATAAGAAGCTATATGCCAAGAACCAGGACGACGCCAACCGGTTCAACGACGGCAGCAAGGCTCAGCTAACGGTGAACGGTACGGCTGTCGTGCTGAATGCGAATACTAATGGCGCCGGCGATCATGGCGTTCAGGCTGACCTCGACATCTTCGTCCCGATCGGCGCCACGATTGATGTGGCCAGCAAGCGCGGTGATGTTTCTATCAATGGACGCAAAGCAGACGTCAGGCTTTCTGTTCAACGGGGCGATGTTGCCCTGACCGAAATCGCTGGCTCGGCGAAGATTACCCTCGACAGGGGTTCGATTCGTGGCAACAACATCACGGGAAGCGTTGACATTGATGGTCGCGTGGATGACGTCACGCTTGAGGATGTACAGGGTTCAGTGAGGCTGAACGGCGACTTCTTCAACAATATCCGCCTGACCAAGATTGCCAAAACCGTGGAGTTCAAGTCTGCCCGGTCGGATATCACGCTGGCCTCGGTGCCGGGTGACCTGGAGATTTCAGGAGACTCGCTGCGCGCTACCGATGTAGGTGGACCGATGCGTCTGGTGACTCGCTCCAAGGAGATTCATCTGGAAGGTGTCAACGGTGATGTCGAGGTCGAGAATTCCAACGGCGACATCGAAATTCATCCCGGAGGCAAGGGGCCGATGGGCAGGATGATGATCACCGGCAAGCGCGGCGACATCACCTTGGTGCTTCCGGCAAACGCCGGGTTCCAGGTCGATGCCACCACCCACAAGGGCGACATCACTTCCGACTTCAGTCCTCTGAGGACGGAACAGACCAACGGCTCTTCGCATACCACTGGCACCATCGGAAACGGTGCAGCGAAGTTGCAGATCAACGCCGATACGGGAGACATCCGCATCAACAAGGGATAACGGTTCGCTCCTCCAGAACGAACGCGCCCACTCCGCACTCTGGGGTGGGCGTTGCTTTTGGACCGTTTTAATTAGAACTGATTCAGCGTTAGCGTAGATCGATGGTCAAGGGAGCAGCCTTCGGATGGGCCAGCCTTTGGTTGGGACAGCTCTTGGGTGGAGCACGCCTTTCAGGCGTGCATTCCAGCGCCGAAGACGAATCGGCTTTAGCCGCTGAGGTAACTGCTCCGAAGTTCACATTAGCTTTGAAACAGCTGTAACGCCGATCGCTGATAGCGCATTGGTAGAGCCGAGCTTCAGCTCGGCGTCCAGCCGGTTCTTGCGACCGGAGGCACAACCCTCTTTGGCAGAGCATACCGGGGACCAGTCCAACAACCATCGACCCACCTGTTACGGGGTGGTTACTTTAGTTTTTCTGCTCCACCCAATTTTCTTGTGAAGCCTTTCCCCAACCATTACAACTTGATCGATGGGGCCAAGGAATTCGTGTCTCTGGTCACTTCGCGCCTAGTGCGTGATGCACGTGCTTTTTGAAAATTCCTAGAGTCGGGTTTACCTGGTCGCCTAGCCCTCAGAAGTGACCGCTAACTCCTACGGGCAGACATGGATACGTATAACTATCTTATAAATCAGTGGTATGCGAACAATTTCCGCCTAAACCATTGATTCTAAACAGCCGTGATTACATTTTTATTCGTTGCTGCGCTATACCCCACCAGTACACCGTTTCAGCTGCCACCCAATCCGCACCCAGGGGGAGAGAGCCGAGCTTCAGCTCGGCGTCTGGGCGACATTCGTTCCGTTGGCATTGGCTTCAGCTGCTCTAGCTGCGAAGTTTGGCGACTACCAATTGCTCGACTCGCGCTAGCGCTTCATCGATAGTGAGGTTGGTTGAGTCGAGTATCACGGCATCCGTGGCGGGCACGAGAGGAGAAACGGCACGGGTGCGATCACGCAGGTCGCGGGCGACAAGGTCCTCGACAGTTCGTCGGGCTTCGTCAGGAGTCAACGTGCCTTTTTCTGCGACACGGCGTTCCGCCCGGATGCGAGCATCGGCGTCGAGGAACACTTTTACGTCAGCATTGGGAAACACAGCCGTCCCGATGTCGCGGCCTTCCATCACCACTCCGCCTTGCAGCCCCATTTCCCGCTGGCGGGCCACCATAATCTCTCGCACGGCCGGATGGATAGACACCTGCGAGGCCGCCAGAGTGACATCACTTTCACGAATGCGGCGCGAGACGTCGCGTTCGTCCAGCAAGACGCGATTGCCCTCAGGCTGCGGCTCGAGTTGGATTACGGTCCCGTCGGCAAGGCGGCGCAGCCCATCGGCGTCATCCAGAGGCACCTTCTGTTCCATCGCCTTCAGCGCCAGAGCACGATACATTGCTCCGCTCTCCAGGTTCACGTAGCCGAGCTTCTTCGCCAGCCGTGCAGCGATGGTGCTCTTGCCTGAACCGGCGGGGCCGTCAATGGCGATGACCAGTTGGCGGGCAGCCGTCATCCTTTGCTTTTGTCCTGCCGGGGAGGCGAAGGACGGGCCCGTTTGCCGTGGCGCGACCGATGCTCCACTAGCGGTTTGCCGGGACGTACTTCGGGTGGGTCTTCTTCTGTCCAGGGCTGGGTGCGGCGTTCGCGGAGCTTGAACGGCAGGCGAGCTTCGGAGGCCTGCAACATGACTTTTCCGCCAACATGTACGTATCCCAGTTCGCGACCGGCTTGCAGGGCACTGATAGCTTCGCGCACTCGCGCGCGCCCCACCAGGGTAGAGAAGAAATCTTCGACTTCCTCCTGAGACACGGCGCGAACGCAATCGATGTACTTCGATACCAACGCGGTCAGTGCCTGCGGGACCGAGACGTGCATGCCTTCTTTCACCACCCCAGGAGCCCAGCGGAAGAGCACGTCCCAGAACACGCCTTCATCCTGCTTGTAGTCCACACGGGTGATGCGCAACTTCGCCCAAAGCTCATCGAGCGCACGATCCAGCGCGGCCTCGGAGATATCGCCGCCCAACGACTCGCGCAGCTTCCCCTTGGAGATGGGGCCGTGCTTCTGGATCAGCAGAAACGAATCCAACGCAAGAGTGGAGTACCCGGAACGCGCTGTTGCTTTTGGTGGCAGTCGCGGATTGCGATCGCCTACGAGTCCATAGAAGAACGGAAACACCGCTGCCGATACCAAAAAGTTGTTCTCCGGAAAGACGAGCGTTTCAAAGGCGGTCTTTTCGCGAAGCAGCCGCACCATGAGGTTCTTGGCTTCGCGCGCACGTGGGTCCTTGAAGGCCATCTGCCAGGTGGGCAGCTTTTCGTTGCTGCCGGTATAGGCGCCTAAAAAGGTCGGTGCCAGCACAGCGGGCTTCTGCGGATACAGCGTGCAGAACCCAACAGAGTCGATGAACAGGCGCGCATCTTCAATCGTGCGGATGCCCTGCCCGTCCAAGCGCCATTTCTCGTGGCGCAACTCCTGTAGCTGCTGTTCGAACATGTGTGATTTGCCGGGAACCCTGGCTTAGATACGCTTGAAGGCTCGCTGAATGTCTCTTACAGAATACCGCAGAACCACCGGTCGTCCATGAGGACAACTCATTGGGCAATCCGTCTTCGCCAACTCTTGCAGCAGCCACTCCATTTTATTCTGCTCCAGCGGCATGTTGACCTTGATGGCCGCGTGGCATGCTATCGAGGCGGCCACTCCGGTACGGATCTTTTCCAAGTTCAGAGACTGCTCCTCGCGCTCGAATTGTTCCAGGATTTCGTGGAGCAAGTGCTCGACTTCTGCGGGCGAAACCCCGGCAGCCGTCGTTTTTACGGCTATCGTTCTCGCGCCGAAGGGCTCGACCTCGAAACCATTATGGTTCAGCTCATCCGAAATCTCGGCGAACACTGCCATCTGGCTAGGAGTTAGCTCCACCAATAACGGCATCAGCATCTGCTGGCGCTCCGGCGAATTGGCCATCCGTTGGCGAAGAATCTTTTCGAACAGCACGCGCTCGTGCGCGACATGCTGGTCAATGATCCACAGGCCCTGCGGGTTCACGGCAAGGATGAACGAATCGCGAACCTGCCCAATTGGCTTCAGTGTCGCCAGCGAGTCGAGGCTGACGGGAGCGTCGTCCTCGGCGAGTACCGCTGTGCAACCATTCTCGCCACGAGCTGCAACCTGTTCGTTAGCAGTCAGTTCATTAGTGAATGTCTGCTGCCCGAAGCGCGCCACAGGAATCGCAGCATTGGCGTCGATCATGATGCCGTTGTTGCCGAATTGGAGTGGCGTCGTTACAGCGGGCAACTCCTGCGCCTGCAAGGCGAAAGCCGAGTCAGCCTCAGTGACTTGCAGCGTGTCAACGGCGCTCAACTGGCGAGCGCTTGGAGAAAGGGAAGCTGATGCTGTGGGCTGCGCGTGAATCTCGGCCATGAACGCCGGAACGGGGCGCGCCTTCATCAAAGCGGCGCGCACCGACTCGCGAATGAAGTCATGGAGGGTAGAAGACTGCCGGAAGCGTACCTCGGTCTTTGACGGATGCACGTTCACGTCAACCTCGGTAGCGGGCATCTCGAGAAACAGAAGCACGACTGGATAGACAGTCGGCGGAATGATATTGCGGTAGGCCTCTGTTAGCGCATGTTGCACCACTCGATCGCGAATCAGGCGTCCGTTGACGAAGATGAAAATCGAATTGCGATTGAGCTTCTGGATTTCGGGGCGTGAGACGAAGCCGTGCAGGCGGACCTCGCCCGGCTCCTGTTCAACAGTCACCTCGTCTTCTTCGGATTGCCGTCGCCACGGCGGAGGCTGCGGCAGGCCGACGCGAATCAGCGGCAGCATCGCGCTCAACGGAATCAGCTGATCCAGAGTCTCCTTGCCGAATACCTGATAGATGCGCTGTGCATGATCGGCCACAGGAGGCGCGATCAGCATGGCGTTGGTGGCGGAGTGTAGTTCCCAGTGCATTTCGGGATGCGCCAGCGCATAGTGCGTGACCAGCGAAGCGATATGAGACAGCTCGGTGGGCTCAGCCTTGAGGAACTTGCGTCGCGCCGGAATGTTGAAGAACAAATCGCGAACGCTGATGGAGGTTCCCATTGGCAGCCCGGCTTCTTCCACGGTGAGGATCTTGCCTCCGGCAATTTCGACCACCATACCGGCGGCGTCTTCGGTGGCATGAGTTTCCAACCGCAAACGGCTGACTGACGCGATCGATGGGAGCGCCTCTCCGCGAAAGCCCAGGGTCGCAATATTCAGCAAGTCGTCCGCGTTTCGGATCTTCGAGGTTGCGTGCCGCTCGAACGCCAACATGGCGTCGTCGTGCAGCATGCCGCAGCCGTCGTCGATGACCTGGATGAGCTTGCGTCCGCCTGCTTCGACGTTGACCCGGATGCGTCGCGCTCCGGCGTCGAGCGAGTTCTCCAGCAACTCCTTGACCACCGACGCGGGACGTTCGACCACCTCGCCGGCGGCAATCTTGTTGGCGACATTTTCCGAGAGAACGTGGATACGACCCATCGAGTATTACGTTACATGACCTGTGCGGGTAGAGACATATGACCGAATCCGTATCTGCGTAGTAGTGTTGTAAAACACATTCACTAAAAATAAAACACACGACTATTTAGAATCAGTAGTTTAGGAGAAAATTGTTCGTATGTCATTGATTTATAGACTAGTTATACGTATCCATGTCTCCCCGTAGGACTTAGCGGTCTCCATTTAAGGCAGTTCACTGGGGTTTTTGAAATTTTCAAAGAGCACGACCGCTGTGCACTTGGCGCGGCATGGCCAGAGAGACACAAATCCCTTGGCCTCTTTCGATCAAGTTGTAACGGGTCGAGAAAGACGCCGCAAGTAAATTCGGTGAAGGAAAAAAACTTTAGTAACCAAGGGGAGCAAATTGGAATCAGTAACGTACCCGAGGAGCGGTTCTTGGTGTCCCGGTTGAAGGGTTAGGGGAAAAGTCGAAAAGCAGATCCCCACCGTCCCGCGGTGCGGGACGGTGAGGGATGACAAAGAACGAAGGCCGACTTCAGTCGCGCGGCTGGGCGTCCAAGAATTCTCGCAGCAGCCGTCCGAATTCCTCAGGACGCTCCATGGCCGCGTAGTGCCCGGCGTTGGCGATGACGCGCAGTTGACTTCCAGCGATGCGGTGGTGCATTAGTTCTAACTCGGAGAGCGGAATGCTATCGTCTTCTCCGGCGATGATCATTGTTGGGACATTGATCGTGGCAAGCGCAGGAATCGAGTCGGGGCGGTCTGCCATGCCGCGTTGAACGGCGGCGATATCGGCAGGCGACATCTTCTTCGCCATGACGCGAGCCGCATCCACGATGTCAGGACGGTTTGTCATCGTGGTCGTCGAGAACAATTTCGGCATCAGTTCCTCGATGAAACTTGCTGTGCCCTCCTGCAGGACTTTGTCGGCAATGGCGAGGCGCGTGGTGCGGCCTTCCGCAGTTTCTGCACCAGAGCGGGTGTTCGCTAGCACCAGCGCACGCACCCGCTCTCGGTGCCGGCGCCAGAATTCAAACAGGGTATAGCCACCAATCGAGACGCCGACAAAAATTGCACGCTTGACCTCGAGTTCCCGACACAAGCGATCAAGATCGTCAGCCAGTTTCCGCATGGTGACCGCGCCCTCACCGACCTCAGAGTCTCCGTGTGCGCGCAGGTCAGGAAGAATGATGCGGTAGCGGCTGGCAAGTTGGTCCAGAACTCCGTCCCAAAAATGGAGATGCAGTGGAAAGGGATGCAGCAGCACCACATCCGGACCTGCGCCGATCATCTCGTACGCGAGGTGCGCATCTTCGCTGCGAAAGGTGGTCATGGTGCGTTGCCTCCGCTACCAATATTGCCACTAATCCCCAGGATGAGCGCGCGCCGACGGACGAAAGTGAACTGGTCCGCGGACCACAGGGCGCGGATACATAAAAGAACCTACAGCCTTAAGGTGACTAACTGGCGAGAATGAGCAATCGAGCACAGCCACCCCTCGTTGACGCGCATACGCTTTAGAAAGGCGGTTTCCTGCTCCCGGCCCTACCTAAGCTTACTGCGCGCCGGAGTTGGTGCCGGATACAACCGTGGCATTCCGCCGGGAGGAACTAACATGAAATCGAAAACTTATTTGATTCTAACGGGAGCGTTGGCACTCGTCTCCGCTTCCGCGATCCCCGCTGTGGCTCAGTCACAAAATATCGAGGCCCGGATATCGGGCGGCGGCGGTAGCGGCAAATGCACCGTTGAGGTGGTGGTGCAAGGTTCCGCAGAGGTGCAGATCCGCGGAAATCAGGGCACTCTGCGAACGCTTTCGGGCAACCCTGCGCAATGGCGTCGATTGGATTGTAATCAGCCCTTGCCGAGTAATCCCACAAACTTCAAATTCACGGGCGTCGATGGACACGGCAGACAAGGCCTTTCGGCTGATCCCAACTCGAACAACGGTGTTGCCGTGATCCACATTGAAAACACAACCGGGAGCAACGAAGGCTATACCTCAGATATCACCTGGAATGGCGGAAACAATAACAACAGTAACGTTTGGGTCCCCGGCAATGGAAACACGAACGACAATTGGAACGGCCAGTCGCAAAACATCCGCGCTCGCATTTCGGGCGGTGGTGGTAGCGGCAAGTGTACTTTCGAAGTGGCCGTGAGCGGCACGGCTGAAATCCAGATACAAGGCGATCAAGGATACTTGCGGACGCTTTCGGGCAACCCTGCGCAGTGGCGTCGTCTCGACTGCAACCAGCCAATGCCTCGCCAACCCGCCAACCTTCGCTTTGCTGGGGTAGACGGACATGGCCAGCAAAGCTTGACCCGAGGCACAAATAATGGAGTCGCGGTAATCCGCATACAAAATACGACTGGCGGGACCGAGGGCTACACCGGGGATATAACCTGGGACGGCGGCAGCGACACCAGCGACTACAGATGGGGAAACGGCAATGGCAACGGCAATGGAAACACGAACGATAATTGGAACGGCCAATCCCAAAATATCCGCGCCAACATTTCGGGCAACAACGGCGGCGGCGGCAGCGGAAAGTGCACGTTCGAGGTAGCCCTGAACGGTACGGCCGAAATTCAGATTCAGGGTGATCAGGGCAACTTGCGGACGCTGTCAGGAAATCCGGCGCAGTGGCGTCGTCTTGACTGCAACCAGGTTTTGCCTCGCCAACCAGGGAACCTGCGGTTTTCGGGATCGGATGGGTACGGCCAGCAGAGCCAATCGCAGAATTTGAGCACCAACGGAATGACGGTGTTTCGGATCGACAACAGCAACCGTCGCAATCAAACCTATACAGGTGCGATTACGTGGAACGGTGGCAACCGCAGCTGGGGAAATAACGGGGCGAATCCCATCGGCGACGGCGACGACAATTGGGACCGTACATCCGCGAACTCCGCAGTTCAGGGTTGTCAGGACAGCATAACCGCCCGGTTGCGGAGTGAGCATCGGAATGCGAAAAATATTCAGATATCGCAAGACGATGTCCGTGTGTCGCGACCCTCGAATGATTTAGCTACCATCCAAGGCGCCGGACTCTACCGGTCGAATAATGGGAATTCACGGCAGTTTACTTACAACTGCGTCTATAACACTCGAAGCGGGCAGTTAACCGAGTCCGCCTACCAATAAGACGCAGCCCCCAGTTCGCGTCAACCTGTGACGCGAACTGAGGGCTACGTTGTTATTCGTTTGCTACCCGGTGATCTTCTTGGCGCTCGCGTCCCACATCGCGGGTTTCTTATTGAAATACGAATAGTTCGCCAAGTGGCAGCCGATGGCGGCGTTATTGCCGAACACCTCATTCTCCACGCAGGGTTTGCGGGAGCGGACATTGTTGAAGAAGTTCGCCTCGTGATCGACGGTGTCGTTGTATCCCGGCGGTGCGATATAGGTTTCCACCTCATCAACTACCTTCGCTTGAAACGCGGACGGCAGCGGATGCTCTTTGTCCCAATCTGCCAGGTATTGCTTGCGTAAGTCGGCGGGCCATCCCTCAATCGAATAGCCCTCCGGTTCGGGCGTGGTGTTCTGCGGCGAATAGGTTACGGTAGATCCCTTAATAATCATCGTGCCCTTGTCGCCGTAGAACCCCATAAACTCGCCGCCATCGTTGTTCAAGTTGCAGCGGAGATCCAGTTTGAACGTGGGATAGTCGTAGTAAGTCTCCAGCAGGTCGGGGAACTGACGCCCGTCCTTGAAAACGTACAGTCCGCCCGTTGATTGCGCTCGTGACGCGACTTCATTCGTCCCAGTGACAAACATGATGCCCGAGAGCAGATGCACGAACAGGTCGCCGCCCAGGCCCTCGCCGTAGTCGGTGAAGCAGCGCCAGCGGAAGAAACGCACCGGGTCGAACGGTATGCTGGGCGAACCGTGCTGGAACTCCGTCCAGTCGATGTTCTTGTCGTTCGCTCCGGGAGCAATCGGATACACCCACGCTCCGCTAGGGGAATTGCGGTCCCAGTATGCCTGGACGCAGCACACCGTGCCCAGTTTGCCCGAAGCATAGATCTCGCGCGCCTTTGCGTAAACGATGGAACTCACACGCTGGCTGCCCACCTGCATAACGCGCTTATTCTTCTGCGCGGCAGCGATCATGGCGAAACCATCGTCGACCGTGTGCGACAGTGGTTTTTCGCAATAGACGTCCTTGCCGGCTTCACAGGCATCCACCACTACGCGACGGTGCTGGTTGTCGGTTGTGGCCACGATCACCGCATCGACGTCTTTACGGTCGAGAATTTCTTTGTAGTTCCGAGTTGTGAAGACGTTCTTCTTCAGGGTCTCCTGCGCGGCAGTCAGACGACCATCCCACAGGTCACACACCGCAACGCATTCCGCGCCGGGCACTCGAAGCGATGCCTCCAGTAAATTGCAGCCGCGCACGCCCGTTCCGATGGAGGCGAAACGAATCGTATTTCCAGCCGCCGCTTGCGTCGTGGCAGCCAACACCGTGGTTGGTTCCAGCAGGGTCACCTTCGCAGCGGCACCGGCAGCCAATGCACCTGCTCCGACGCGCATGAATTGACGGCGATTCCAGGGATTATTACTCACTATGCAACCTCGCAATTTCGGATGGAGAGAAGTTAACTGACCGAGAAAAAGCCGCGGAGGTACCGCGGCTCTCCCGAATCGAACTGGTTTAGCGGCGGCGCAGCAGGCCTAACTTCTTGCCCGCTTTCTTCTTCGCCGTCTTGATTGGCGTCTTCTTGGCAGCTTTCTTATTTGGAGCAGCTTTCTTGGCTGCCTTTTTCTTGCCACCCACGATGATGATCTTCTTGGTCGGCTTCTTGCCCGCCGTTTTTTTCGCAGGTGCGGCCTTCTTCTTTGCTGGAGCCGCCTTCTTCGCGGCCGGCTTCGCTGTTTTAATGGGCGTTTTCTTTGCGGCCTTCGTCTTGACCGCCGCCGGGGCGGCTGTCTTGATCGGCGTCTTCTTGGCAGCCTTCTTCGGTGGGGCTGATTTTGCAGGAGGAGGCGCGGTGCTCACAGTGGTTTCCTCAGGCTCGCTCTCTTCCACTTCCGCTACTTCTTCGATGACAGAAACAGATTCGGGTTCTTCTTCTTCCTCTTCTTCCTCTTCGTATTCCTCATCGTCGACTGCGTCGCCGTAGGAACCGTCCCCGTAGTCATCCATTTCATCATCGCGACCGTAAAGCGTTTTATCGTAAGCCGTCATGTTTCCTCCTCGCGTTTCCGGGCTCCGCTTTCGACGGAGATAGCTCGTTGGCTGGGTAGAAAATGAACTCAATACACGCCGCAGCAGCAGGCGCGCGATTATAGCACGGCAAAAACCACGTCCGAAGTGATGTGCGGCATAGCAAAAACCGCGACGCGCCCTTTTGTATCAGAACATCCGCGACAAGGGAAGAGCAGAATCAAATGTGCGTAAAGAAGCCGGTTGAAAGTGCGGGTTGGGTTACTTCGAGATGACAAGCATCTCGCCCGGTCGCAGGTTCGCCGCGGCGCTCGCATTGTTCTTCTTGAGGTTGGCCACAGTAGTGTTATAGGAGTGGGCGATGCTGCTTAGCGTTTCGCCTTTTTTGACCTTGTGGTAGGTGGCCTGGGTATTTTGCGTTGACGTCGCGCCGGTTTTCGCGGCTTTGGTGGACTTGCCCTTCTTGCTCGACTTGGAGGGCGCCGGATCGTCGCCCCCCGCGGCCGTTTCCGATCGTGCCGATTCCAACAAAGGCTTGTAAATCAGCAACGTACGCCCACTCGCCACGGTGTTGCCCTTCAAGCGATTCCACTTGCGGACCTTGTCGACCGGTACCTGAAAATCGTCAGCGATGGAGCCGACGGTGTCGCCCTTGCGTACCTTGTATCGGGTCGCCTTTTTCGAATAGGCCACCGTGTCGCCTGACTTGCCGGGCGCAATTGGAATAATGAGCTTGGAGCCTACGGTTACGTCATCGGTCTCAAGATTATTGGCTTCTTCAATGACGCTGGTAGTGGTGTGGTATTTCCGGGCTATGGAGCCCATCGACTCGCCATATTCCACCCGGTGATAGCGCCAAAAGGTGCGCATGTCAGGCGGTATCAGGGCAATGGCGGTCTCGTATTTGTCTTTGCTCCCCGTCGGCAGGTTCAGCGTGAACGTCTGGTCTTTAGGAGTGGTCATTCGCAGCAGGCTAGGATTGAGCTGCTGCAGGGTCTCGGCGGAGGTATCCAGGCACTCGGCCACGAGCCGTAGATCCACGGGATAATTGATCGAAACCTGGTCGGTAGAGACTGGTTTCTCCGGTATAACATTTTCCAAGCCATACTGCCCAGGGTTCTTCGCCATGATGGTGACGGCCACGATGATGGGAACATAGTTGCGCGTCTCCTGCGGTAGCACCCCGCGCTTGTAGAGTTCCCAAAAGTCGGCGTAGCCCGTGCGCTCCACTGCGCGCTGGATGTTCCCCGGCCCGGTGTTATAAGCAGCCATCGCCAAATACCAGTCCCCAAATTCGCGATAGAGGTCTTTCAGGTGGCGGGCTGCTGCCTGGGTCGACTTGACCGGGTCCTGCCGGTCATCCACCCACCAATTCCGCTCGAGGCCGTACATGGAGCCGCGCCCAGCCATGAACTGCCACATCCCACGAGCTCCGGCGCGCGATACCGCCAACGGCTGAAACCCCGACTCCGCCATTGCCAGGTAAATCAGGTCTTGGGGGACACCTTCCTGCCGGAACGTCTGCGAGATCAGCTCACGGTATCGTCCCGCACGAGTCAGTCCGTGTTCGAGGGTGTGGCGTCCCTTGGTACTCGAAAAGTAGTTGATGAACATTGCCACCTGGTCATTGAGCATCAGCGGCAGGTCTGACTTGGTGGTCTTGATCTCGGCCTCGGCCTTGGCGCGGATTGCAGGGTCCAGCGGGAACGTGATGTCGTTCGCCTCGTCAATGGGAGCCGGTTCGGAGCGCTGCTCGGTGAATCCGTCTCCCTCGCGCAGGGCGACCTGCTCGAGCTCCCGGACACCGTCCACAATCTTGTCAAACTCTTTCTCCAGCAGTGGGTTGTCCCGGAGGTCGAGGTTGCTCGACAACATGACGTTGAACGCCTGGTCAAAGTTCTGGCGAGCGGCATCCAGATGGCCGTTCTGGTACTCGGTCTGACCTGCCTGGTAGAGCTTGTCGGCACGGGCAATCAGGGCATTCACCGGATCGGATGAGTCGGTGGCCGTGGGGGCGGCTGGCTGCGGAGTGGCAGCTACCGGGTCCGCCGGCTTCAGGGTAGGG
>Ga0302286_10001020_pt1 | contig 21261 bp, 20 predicted proteins | sample III_Fen_E2_3_FD_198765 | JGI IMG/M metagenome (GOLD analysis project Ga0302286, IMG submission 198765) | Peat permafrost microbial communities from Stordalen Mire near Abisko, Sweden - III_Fen_E2_3 | ecosystem: Environmental > Terrestrial > Soil > Wetlands > Permafrost | place: Sweden: Abisko...
TTTGTTGGTTCAAATTGTTTGTCTACAATATCATCTTGACCTAAATCTTTTGTATTCTTTGGTTTGCATATCGATTTGTATTCGCGTGCCACGTGATTAGGAACGAAATCGATAATTACTTTTAACTTATTTTTGTGAGTTCGTTTTATAAGATTTTCAAATTCCGACATTCTTTTCGAAACATCAACGCTTAAATCAGGGTCAACATCGTAGTAATCTTTAATTGCATAAGGTGAGCCTGCAATTCCCTTTACAATCGAAGGAGAACTATCTTCTATACCAAAATCTGAATATGATGTACATGTTGCGTGACGAATTACTCCAGTATACCAAACATGCGAAACTCCAAATGTGTGTAATGCTTCTAAAGCCTTATCATCAATGTCATTAAATTTTGAAACACCATTTTCGGAAATGTTGCCATACTTTTTATTTAATCCCGAATCGTTTCTAAAAAGACGGGTGAAAATTTGGTAAATATTGATAGACTGACTCATGTAATTTTATGATAAATATCTTAGACAAAAGTAAATAATCTTCGCTTATAAAAAAAGAAAAATGTGTAAATAATACCGTATTAATTAACGTGTTTTATGTAATAAAACTATAACTTTAACGTCGAATAACTTAAATTTCAAATTTTATGCAAACAAAAACAGTATTTATTACAGGAGCTTCGAGCGGAATTGGTAAGGCTGCAGCACTCTTTTTTCAGAAAAAAGGATGGAATGTTGTTGCAACTCTTCGTAATCCAGAACAAGAAAAGGAATTGGCGGTTTTGCCGAATATTCTATTGCTAAAATTGGATGTTTGCGATGAATTATCAATTTCGTCAGCAGTAGAAAAAGCGATAAACCATTTTGGAAAAATAGATGTCTTAGTAAATAATGCTGGATATGGAAGTCTTGGCTCGTTTGAATCAGCCTCTCAAGAACAATTAAAACGTCAATTTGATACAAATGTTTTGGGTCTGATGGCAATGACTCGAAATCTATTACCTCATTTTCGTTCAAATAAATCGGGTGTAATAATTAATATAGCTTCAATTGCAGGTCGTTTAGGATTTCCGATGTTTAGTGTTTATAATAGTACAAAATTTGCTGTCGAAGGATTTAGCGAATCGCTGCGTTTTGAACTAGAATCTTTTGGAATTAAAGTGAAATTAATTGAACCCGGACCAATAAAAACGGATTTCTATACACGTTCGATGGATTTATTTGATACGGAATCTATTGATGAATATAAAGATTTGGTGAAAAATGTTACTGGATCAATGATTCAATCGGGTTTTAAAGCTCAAGGGCCAGAACTTGTTGCAAAAACAATATTTAAAGCAGCAACAAGTAATAATAAAAAATTAAGATATCCTGTAGGCGGTGGTGCTCCAGCAATGATGATTGCACGTTGGATATTACCCGATTGTATTTTGCGACGAGTTATAAAAATAGCTTTGGGAATGATAAAATAACGACAATAACTTAAATTTGACTAACGACTTCGTACAATCCTATTTCTAAAATATTTTCAGAAAAGAGTGTAAATAAACCGCTACGAAAACGTCAAAATAAAAATTATATGTACTTTTGTTGTCGAATTTAAAATAATGTAATCTAATGAAAATTTCAGAAAATAAAGTAGTTGCCCTATCATATACACTAAGGGAAAATAATGTAACTGGAGAAATTTTGGAAGTAACAGATGCAACACGTCCATTAAAATTCATTTTTGGAAGTGGAATGTTATTACCTGATTTTGAAGTAAACGTAGCAAATCTTGCAGTTGGTGATAAATTTGAATTCACTCTAACAGCAGATAAATCGTATGGAGAAGTAAATCCACAAGCTATTATTGCATTGTCAAAAGATATTTTTACAGTAGATGGTGTTGTTCGTGAAGATTTATTAGTAATTGACAATATCATTCCAATGCGTAATAACGAAGGAATGCCAATGAATGGTAAAGTAGTAAAAGTTGATGAAGCAAATGTAACTCTCGATTTCAATCATCCAATGGCTGGTAAAACATTATGTTTTAGCGGAGATGTTTTGGAAGTTCGTGAAGCTACTGCCGAAGAGGTTATGAGTGGCATGCCCGAAGGAATGGGTGGCGGATGCAGTTGCGGAAGCGGTGGATGTGGCGATGGCGATTGTGGTGACGAAGGTTGCGGCGATGGTGGTTGCGGAAGCGGTGGATGTGGATGCAACTAATCAAACTAAAATTATAGAAAAAGGCTCGTCAATTTTGGCGAGCCTTTTTTGTTGTAATCATAGTAATTAAGGGCAATTACAAGGCTTCATTATATGGCGTTATTATTTTATTAACAATTCAAAAACAAAAAAGCTAATTTTGCAACAAGTGTTATTTTATTTTTATATTTGCGAGCCAAATTAAATTTTAACTATACAATGAAGGGTTATAAAATAATTGTACTAGCAAAACAAGTTCCTGACACTAGAAATGTTGGGAAAGATGCAATGAAAGCAGACGGAACAGTAAACCGAGCTGTTTTACCAGCAATTTTCAACCCGGAAGATCTTAATGCTCTTGAGCAAGCTTTGAGCATTAAAGACCGTAATCCGGGGTCAACAATCACTGTAGTAACAATGGGACCATCTCGTGCTGCTGATGTAATCAGAGAAGCAATGTTCCGTGGTGCTGACGATGGAGTGTTAATTTCAGATAGAGCTTTTGCTGGATCCGATACATTAGCAACTTCGTACACAATTAGCCTAGCGTTGAAAAAGCTTATGCCTTTCGACATTGTTATTTGTGGTCGTCAAGCTATTGATGGTGATACTGCTCAAGTAGGACCTCAGGTTGCTGAAAAGCTGGGTATCGCACAGGTTACTTATGCCGAAGATGTTATTGCTGTTACTGACACAGATGTTCAAATTAAACGTCGTTTGGAAAGAGGAATTGAAATAGTTTCTGCTCCAAAACCAGTGTTAATAACCGTTCATAGTTCAGCTCCCGATTGCCGTGTTCGCAATACAAAGCTTACCATGAAATACAAACATGCTAAAACAGCTTCTGAATTACAAGCTTCTAATGAAGATTACGAATCAATTCAAAAGGCTCGTCCTTATCTACTAATAAACGAGTGGAGTGTTGCTAACTTAGATGCTGAACCTATGAAACTTGGTTTGAATGGTTCACCAACAAAAGTAAAAGCAATTCAAAACGTGGTTTTAACAGCTAAAGATACGGTTGCTTTAACTAGTTCGGATGGCGATATTGATACGCTAATGTTAGAACTTATCGATAACCATACTATTGGTTAATAGCTAAGTAGACTAGTATTTGTTTAATTGTTCAATTGTAAAAATTTAAAATAGAAAAATCGTGAATAGCGTATTTGTTTATTGCGAGATAGAAGACGGAATCGTTGCTGACGTTAGCCTTGAGTTACTAACTAAAGGTAAAAAACTAGCAACACAAATCGGTGGAAAACTAGAAGCAATTGCTATTGGTTCGGGTTTAGATAAAATCGGTGCAATTGTTTACCCTTATGGTGTAGACGTTTTACATGTTGCCGACGATAAACGTCTTTTCCCTTTTACTACCGTACCTCATGCAAAAATCGTTGCTGAGTTATTTAAAGCAGAAAAACCTGAAATAGCATTATTTGGTGCTACTTCAATTGGTCGCGATTTGGCTCCACGAGTAGCTTCAACCCTTCAATGTGGTTTGACAGCTGACTGTACCAGCCTTGAAATTGGTGACCATGTTGAACCAAAAGATAAAAAAGAATACAAAGGTTTATTGTATCAAATTCGTCCTGCATTTGGTGGTAACATCATTGCAACAATTGTTAACCCAGAAACTCGCCCACAAATGGCGACAGTTCGTGAGGGTGTAATGAAAAAAGAAATTCTTGACGAGAAATACAAAGGCGTTCAAAAAAATATTGATATAGCTGGAATTTTAGTTGATGTTGATTTTGCTGTAAAAGTAATCGAACGTCATATTGAAAAAAGTAAAGTAAATATCAAAGGAGCTGCAATAGTTGTTTGTGGTGGTTACGGAGTTGGTTCAAAAGAAAACTTCAAATTTTTATATGAACTTGCTGAAGTTCTTGGTGGTGAAGTTGGTGGTTCACGTGCAGCTGTTGATGCTGGATATTGTGAGCACGAACGTCAAATTGGTCAAACAGGAGTAACTGTTCGTCCAAAATTGTACATCGCATGTGGAATCTCTGGAGCAGTTCAACATACTGCTGGTATGGCTGAGTCATCAATGGTGATTTCAATAAATACCGATCCTAAGGCACCAATTAATACCATTGCTGATTATACAATCACTGGTGAAATTAATGAGGTGATTCCAAAGATGATTAAATATTATAAAAAGAATTCTAAGTAAGTAAAATTAAACGTTTAGGAATATGTCAAATTTTTATAGCGATAATCGCAATTTGCAATTTCATCTGAATCATCCAATGATGAAAAAAATCATCACTTTGAAAGAGAAAAATTTCGAAGAAAAGGATAAGTTTGATTTTGCTCCAAAAGATTTTGAAGATTGTTTAGATAGTTACGATAAGGTAATGGAGATTCTTGGTGATATTGCTGCAAATATCATTGCTCCAAATGCTGAAGGTGTTGATCATGAAGGTCCTTCAATTGTAAATAATGAAGTTGTTTACGCAAAAGGAACTCAAATTGGATTAGATGCTTGTCGCAAAGCTGATTTAATGGGTATGGGCTTACCTCGTCAATATGGTGGATTGAACTTTGCTGTTGTTCCATATATTATGGCTGGTGAAATCGTTTCTCGTGGTGATGCTGCATTCTGTAACCTATTTGGTTTACAAGATTGTGCTGATACAATCCTTGAGTTTGGAGACGAAGCTTTAAAAAATCAATTCTTACCAAGAATTTGTAAGGGAGAAACAGCTGCAATGGACTTAACTGAACCAGATGCCGGTTCTGACCTTCAAGCTGTTCAACTTAAAGCTCATTGGGACGAAAGTAAAAAAACTTGGATTTTAAATGGAGTAAAACGTTTCATTACTAATGGTGATGCTCACGTTTCGCTTGTATTAGCTCGTTCTGAAGAAGGAACAAATGATGCTCGTGGACTTTCATTATTCATTTACGATAGAAACGACAGAGCTTTAACAGTTCGTCGTATCGAAAATAAACTTGGAATCAAAGGATCTCCAACTTGCGAATTAGTATTCAAAAATGCTCCTGCAGTTCTTTGCGGTGATCGCAAAATGGGTTTAATTAAATATGTAATGTTCTTAATGAATGGTGCTCGTTTAGGTATTGGCGCTCAATCGGTAGGACTTTGCGAAGCTGCATATCGCGAAGCATTAAAATATGCTCACGAACGCGAACAGTTTGGTAAACCAATCATCCAGTTCCCAGCTGTTTATGAAATGATTACAAACATGAAAGCAAAAACCGACGCAGTTCGCTCATTGCTTTATGAAACATCTCGTTTTGTGGATCTTTATAAATGTTATGATCATATTTCAAAAGATCGTAAATTAACAAGCGAAGAACGCGATGAATCTAAAAAATATTCGAAACTAGCTGATATCTATACTCCACTTGTAAAATTGTTCTCAAGTGAATATTGCAATCAATTAGCTTACGATGCTATTCAAGTTCATGGTGGTACTGGATTTATGAAAGATTTCCCTGTAGAGCGTATTTATCGTGATGCACGTATTACTTCAATCTACGAAGGTACTTCACAACTTCAAGTTGTGGCTGCAATTCGCGGAGTAGGTACGGGTCAATATTTAAATGCGATAAAAGAATATGATGCTACTCCAGTTAAACCAGAATTAGAATATTTGAAAGAATATCTTGTTCAAGCAACAACTGAGTATGATGAGGCATTTAAAACTGTTAATGCTTTTGCAAGCGTTGAATATATCGATTTCCATGCACGTCGTTTAGTTGAAATGGCTGGAAATATAATTATGGGTTATTTGTTGATTTTAGATGCAAATCGCGACAACGAATACAAACATAGTGCTGAAGTATTCATCAAAATAATTAGCGCTGAAAATAAAGCAAAAGCTACATATATCAAACAATCGGATATGAAAGATTTAGGCTTATACAAAATAAATGTATTAGGATAATCTTCTTTATAAAACTTAAAAAGGGCGAATTTCAATTTGAGATTCGCCCTTTTTTTTATTCAATTATGATGTTCAAATGACTAAGTAAGCCAATGACTCCAGGGTAGGAGAATTTGGCTTTTTTGATTCTATTATCACTTGGATTTAGATTGTAATTTTGTGCAGATCGAAAGTCACAACACTCAAGGTTATTGCGTTCAAAAACGGTTGTTAATAAATCGCAGTTATGAAATAATGCAAAACTTAAATCGCATTCCGAAAAGGCTGCTTCTTTAATTACGCAATCTTTGAAAATGGTTTTCTTTAAATTATTCTTCAAAAAGAAACAATAATTCAAAATACATTTTTCAAATGATACGGAAAATGTAAACCTTGAACATTTACTAAAATCAACGCCCATTATTTTACAATCGATGAATTTAACATTTGAAAAAACAACTCCTGTAATTTTAGTCATTGAAAAGTCGCAGTCAATAAATGTACAATCTGAAAATTCATAGGAATCGAGATCTAATTTCGAAAAACTTGATTTTTGAAAGATGCAATTTTCAAAATCAGTTTCATCTTGATTCAAGATATAATTGGTAAATGTTTGCTTTTTTAGCATGATTGATTTTTAAAGTATTAGTAGTATAGATGTGGTTAATCTATTTCTTCAAAAGTTCCACATATAAGTTTTCGATATCGTTTACTAATCTTGAGTAATGATATTGTTTATTTACAAAATCTCTACCTTTTTCAGAGAGTTGGTTACGTAAATTTTTATCTTCTACTAGTTGCAAAAGCTTTTGTCCAAATGATTCCACATTATTGTTTTCAACAAGAATACCAGTTACCCCGTTTTCAATAATATCTTCAATTCCTCCAATATTTGTTGTAATAATTGGTTTACAAGCAGCTTCTGCTTCAATAAGGCTTACAGGAGTGCCTTCGTTTAATGACGTGAGAGCAACAATATCGGCACCACTATAAACAACATCAACATCTTTAATCCACGATGTAAAGCAAAGTGGCTGATTATGAATATTAGCTTTTTCTGTTGTAAATCCAATTCCAAGTTCTGTGGCTTGTTGTTCTATGTTTTTACGATTATCGCCATCGCCAACTATAAATGCTCGCACTTTTTTGTTACTATTTTGGAGCACATGATGCAAAGCTTTTAAAAATAGCGAATGATTTTTAATTGGCACTACACGACCTACAATTACAATTGCTATTTCATCATCAGATATATTGTAAGACTTTCGAAAAATACTTCTTTTGGCTTCGTTGTCGGTTTGAAATCGGCTTAAATCAAACCCTAATCGAACAATATGACATTTATCTTGTGATGTGATAGTGTGAATATCGCACAATTCTTCTTTTTGTTTTTTGCTTATGGCAATAATTGCAGTACTTCGTTTCGCAAGATATCGTTCGATAATTTTGAAAATAGTCGTTTTAATTGTACCAAAATAGGAATGAAAAATATGTCCATGAAATGTGTGAACAACAACAGGAACTTTACAACTAAATGCAGCCATTCGGCCTAAAGTACCGGCTTTTGCGGCATGTGTATGAACAATATCTGGCTTAAATTCTCTAATTATTTGTTTGATTTTTCGGTAAGCAATAATATCTTGAAATGGATTAATTGAGCGACGCATTTCAACGACTATGGTAGGTTCTAGTCCAAGATTTTCTAGAATAAATTCCGAGCTTTTTTCATGCTCTTCTTTAACTCCACCAACAAGTAATGTTTCGAAATTTGATGATAGATATTTTGTGAGATAGGCCGCATTATATGTTGGCCCACCAATATTAAAACGATTTATAATTCTTAAAACTTTTGGCATTTATAGTGACAATGTTATATGATGATACGTGAAAGTTTATCGTTATTGTATTGTTACATTATTAGTAATATATTTCTTATACCAATGTTGGAATACTAATATTCCCCAAACTCTTGCATGCGATTCACCAGGATTATTCGACATGAGTGTATTGTAAATTGATTTTAATTCCTCAGGTCTGAAAATTCTTTGTTCTTTTATAAAGGATTCATTAAGCAGATATTCTTGAATCATTGGTTTCATATCTCCTCTTAGCCATTTTAAAAGTGGCACTTCAAAGCCTTTTTTAGGACGATTATATAATTCTTCAGGTAAAATATCCCGATAGCTATCTTGTAACAGCTTCTTCTTCATCGTTTCGTCTACTTTAAACGAAGCTGGTAGAGTAAAAGCATAGTCAAAAACCGTATGATCCAAAAATGGACTACGAACTTCCAAACTATTTGCCATCGACATCAAATCTACTTTTGTCAACATATCATTTGTCAAAACAAGATTCATGTCGGTTAGTAAAATCTGATTTAAATCTTTACTATCATCTATATTTGAAAGAATATCAGCTTTGCGTTTTTCATATACTTCATCACGGAAGTCAGTAATTAATAGCTTTTGAACTTGTTGCTCCGACGCTAATGAGCACCAACGCCAATATCGTTCACTATCAGATAATTTGCAACCTTCACCATAACGGTAAAATTGACGAGCAAGGTTTCCATATTTGTTATTTCTCGATTTTGGTAATAAGCTCAAAATCGGCATGCTTGCTTTAATTAAGGTATTAGTTAATGGACGAGATAAAGCTTTATAATGAGCCATATGTTTATTGTAACCTGCAAAAATCTCATCTGCACCATCGCCCGAAAGGGCAACTGTAACATGTTCGCGAGTAAATTTGCTGACCATATAAACTGCTAATGCCGAGGAATCAGCAAAGGGTTCGTCAATATAATCGAGTACTGAATGGACATTGTCGAATAAATCGGAATTGCTAAGTGAAAAAACAGTGTGTTTCGTGCAAAAACGTTTTGCTACTAAATTGGCATATTCAGTTTCATCGAAAAAAGGTTCATCTTTGTAACCAATTGAAAATGTTTGCAAATCACTTTTATATTGTGATGCAATTGCCACAACTATAGATGAGTCAATTCCTCCACTTAAAAATGCACCAAGTGGAACATCAGAAACCAATCGACGACGAACAGCTGCATCGAGTAATGTTCGCAAGCTTTCCTGTGCTTCTCTATAGTTAATCGTTATCTTGGGATTGTTTTCTATTTTATGATATTGTGTAATGCTTAATTCTCCGTTTTTAAGAATAGCATAATGTCCTGGTTGAAGTTTTTTAACATTGTCGAAAATGCTATGAGGTCCAGGAATGTAATTCAGTTGTAAATAAGTAAACAACGATTGTCTATCAATATTTCTATCGAAACCATAAGCCATCATAGCTTTCATTTCCGAAGCAAAGAAAAATGCCGATTCATCGAGGTGATAGAGTAGTGGCTTCTCGCCCGATCGGTCACGAGCTAAGAAAAGTTCGTCTTTTAGTTTATCGTAGATAGCAAATGCGAAAAACCCGTTTATTTTTTCAAGACAATTTTTGCCATATAAAATGTATAGATTGAGCAATACTTCGGTATCGGAATGCGATTTTAGTTCGTAACCTCTATTTATAAGATCTTTGCGATATTCGTTATAGTTAAAAAATTCACCATTAAAAACAATCATATATCGTCCCGAAACATCGGTAAATGGTTGTGCTGCGGCATCTGTAGTATCTATAATTGCAAGTCTTGAATGACCAAGTGCAATTTTGTCGAATCGAATACTATTGTTTGAATCTGGTCCTCGTAATTTCATCGAAGCTACCGATGCTTCAACTTTACTTAGATATTTTTTGCCTTTTTCTGTTATGCAATATGCTCCTGTAATTCCGCACATAGTTACTTTATATATTTTTCAAAGATTGCCTTGTTTTACTTATACTGTGAACATTTGTTGCAAAACAAGGCAATTATTATTCTATTCACAAAACAATAAAAATATTGTTGGCTTTTTATTAATGTCGGGGCACGATTTTTTCCAATCACGAATGGTCTTAGTTACAATTAATTCATCGCTTCCAGTGATGTTCATCCCAATACATAATTTTGTTTCGGGATTGCAAACGACAAGCATTTCTTCCAAAAGTTTTTGATTTCTATAAGGTGCTTCTATGAATATTTGAGTTTGTCGCTTTTGTTTTGATGTTAATTCTAATTGTTTTAGTGCTTTTTTTCGTTCATCTTTCAAGGGTAGGTAGCCAATAAATGTAAAGCTTTGTCCATTCATTCCCGATGCCATTAATGCTAAAAGAATTGATGATGGGCCAATTAATGGTACAACTTTAATTCCTTTTTTGTGAGCTAATGCAACGATATCAGCTCCCGGATCGGCAATTGCAGGGCATCCCGCTTCAGAAATAACTCCTATATCAAATCCTTCGAGAACAGGAGTAAGCATATGTTCAATTTCATTGATGTTTGTATGTTCGTTAAGTTCGAAAAATGTTAAATCATCAATTACTGCCTTGGGGTTGCAAACTTTTATAAATCGACGAGCTGTTTTTATTTCCTCAACAATAAAATGACTTAGTGATTTAAGAATATCGATATTATATGATGGAATAACTCTATCAACACTGCTTTCGCTCATTGTTGTTGGAATCAAATATAGTGTACCCGATGGTTTCATATTCATTATTTATTTACAAAAGTAGTTTTTGTTTTTATAATTAACGTGTTTCGAAAAAAAGATTTTGGACTTAGGCTCATAAATAATGTTTTGTCTATCCCAACAAATTACGTACTTTTGACGAAATTTAATTAAAATAGATAGAATGTGGGCTGTAATTAATAGTATACAAATAATTCTGATGGTAATTTGGACATTTATTTGTGTTACTTGTGTTGTGCTTTTACCTGTAAAAATACAATATTGGGTTTGTAATAATATTTGGGCTCCGGGTATCTTTTTAATCTTTGGAATACGTCTGAAAACGACTGGTCAAGAGCATTTAAAAGAAACCGAAAATTATATTGTTGTAGGTAATCATACATCTTGGGGAGATATCATTGTTTTATTTATTTCGATTAATAATTTGCTTCGTTTTATTGCTAAAATTGAATTAGCTAAATTACCATTAATTGGTATAATGATGAAACGTATGGGAATGGTTTTTGTTGAACGAGGCAATTCTCAAAAGTCGGCTAAAAGCGTAAAGCAAACGCTCGAAAAAATTAAAGGTGGAGCTAAAATGGTTGGTTTCCCCGAAGGAACTCGTTCGAAAACAGGAAAGATTGGTCAGTTTAAAAAAGGTCTAATAATGATAGCTGTTAAAGCCGAAATAGATATTATTCCTGTTGGTCTTGTTAATGTGTATAATGTATGGCCTCGCAATAATTTTAGTTTCCGCCCAGGAAAGGTAAAAGCAAATATTGGAAAGCCAATTTCAACCCAAGGTTACGATGAAAGTAATATTAATGAATTGGTTGAAAAAGTTAAGGCTCAAGTTACTTTATTAAGCGAACAAGGGGAGTAATAACTCAATCTATTATAAATATTCCAATGCTCTTGGACCTTCGTTGCATAATAAATCGAGTATGCTAAGGTTTTCTTGAAATCCAATTTTATACGAAAATACTTGATAATATTCCTGTAAATCTGCGTGTTCAGTAAGTTTTTTTGTATCCCTAAAATCGTTTATCAATTGTTGACTATACTCTTGTGTAAATTCAAGTTCTGATTTTATTTTTAATAGTTTTAATACTATTGAATGTAGTTCACAATTAAAGTCAAATAAATACTCAAATCGTTTTTCAAATAATGGTCGAAAATAATCTTCGTAATATTCAAAAAATGGAGATGAATTATATGCAGAAACGATAGCTTGCCAATGAATCCGTTGCCATTGATCGATATTCGAAATTTCTACTTCATCAATTTTAACTGTTATACCTGATGGTCGATGTATTGGTATTGTTAGCGATAAAGGGCCGTTTGCACCTAAAATAGTACATCTGTTGCGGATTGTTTGTTTGATGTAATTTTCGTGCCGTTCTATGCGATGTATAGCTGTATTTTTGATTTTAGCATAGTATGAGATATTCCCCAAATAAGCTGTAGGCAAAAGAACTGTTGACGATGAATCCATTTTAAGTATGTCTATAAATGATTCGACAAGCATTAGTTGACCGTATTTTAATCACCAATGCTTGTCGAAGCTTGTTTTATATCAAAATTAGTTATGATGTACAAATTGGAATAAACGGCTCCAACGAATATTTGCTGGGAAGCTCTTTTCTGCATCAACCGACATCCAAATGAATGATGCTTTTCCTACGATATGATCTTCGGGTACAAATCCCCAGAAACGTGAATCGGCAGAATTATGTCTATTATCACCCATCATCCAGTAGTAATCCATTTTAAATTTATATGCAGTAGCTAATTTACCATTGATATAAATATCTTTACCTTTTACTTCTACTTTGTTTTTCTCGTAGGTTTCAATTGCTCTTCTATACAATGGAAGAACGGTTGTGTTTAGTTTTAAAACTGTTCCATGTTTTGGTATCCAAAGCGGTCCAAAGAAGTCCTCATTCCATTTGTACATGTTATCGTGAGGGAAAATATAATCGGCATAATCACCATTTTTTCTTAAATTTTTAGTGATGCTTACAACATTCGAAAGTTGTTTTAATGAAGCTGCTTTTTCTGCACTCATTGGAATAATGTATACACCTGGTTGAATTTCGTGTTGATCTACAATGCTGATTCCAAGTTCTTCAAAAACCTTACTGTTTATTTCAGTTCCATTTGTTTGAACAATATAGTTGTATTGACGCGTTTTAACATCTTGTTGTTGCTTGCCATTAACATATAGAACACCATCTATTACTTGGATTGTATTTCCTGATATACCAACGCAACGTTTAATATAATTTTCTTGTTTATCTACAGGTCGCACTCCAATTTCAAAATTTTGCTTTACATTGTCGCGACCTAATTCTCTGATTATTTGGTAATAACTTTGATCTTGATGTTCCAGAACAACCGTATCTCCTTCGGGGAAATTGAAAACGACAATATCATCATTTTTAATCTTTTCTAATCCTGCTAAACGATTATAATCTAATTGTATAGCTGTTGAAAATGATTTCATCGTTTTTGTAAAAGGCATTGTATGGTGAACAAATGGAAACGCAATTGGAGTATTTGGTGTGCGAGGTCCATAATTGAATTTACTTACAAATAAATAATCACCGATTAAAAGCGTTTTTTCCATCGAAGCTGTAGGAATTGTGTATGCTTCTACAAAATATAAGCGAATAAAAGATGCGGCAATTACTGCAAATATAATTGCATCGGTCCATTCCAAGAATTTAGCTTGAAGGTTCGATTTTGGTTTAATTGTTTTCCAAAATGCCCAAGCAACTTTCTTGGTTATATATAAATCGAAAATAATAGCTTCGCCTAAAAGCAAAACAAAGCTATGATTCCAGAGAACCCAAAGAAGGTAACAAATCGAAATAGTTGTGAATTTAAACCATTTATTACTCATTAAATCTCTGAGTTTTTGCAATACATCTTTCATGTTAATATTTTTTGTGTTTATAGATTAAGTAAATCAGACATTCCGCACACATTTTTTCTCCCTTTCATATATTCTGCAGCTATTACAGATCCTAATGCAAAACCTTTTCGTCCTTTGGCTTCGTGTTTTATTTCAATAGAATCAACAGCAGAGTCGTACGTTATAGTATGTGTACCAGGAACTGTTCCAAGTCTTTTAGCAACGATTTGAAAGTCCTCTTTATTTTGTATGTTATTTAATTTCCACGATTTTTTTCTTGTATTATTTGCTATTAAGCCTTCGGCCAATGTTATAGCCGTTCCACTTGGAGCATCTAATTTTTGAGTATGATGAATTTCTTCCATTGCACAATCGTAGTCGGCATGTGGATTCATCAGTTTTGCAAGATATTTATTCAATTCGAAGAATAAATTTACGCCTAAGCTAAAGTTTGATGCCCAGAAAAAGCCTTTTCCATTTGTGTTGCAATAGTCTTTAATTTCGTCGTATTTGCTAATCCAGCCAGTTGTTCCCGATACTACCGGAACATCTGCTTCAAAGCAAATGGTGTAATTTTCAATAGCCGTTTCAGGTATGGTAAATTCTATTGCAACGTCAATTTGTTTTGCTTTTAAATTTGCAACATTTAAGTCAGCCTTGTTTGCAATATCAATGATTAATGGGATTTGGTGACCACGTTGCAGAGCTATTTGCTCTATTTCTTTTCCCATTTTGCCGTAACCAATAATCGCTATGTTCATTGTATTATAGTATTGTTTTATAATTCATTATTTTGTCGGCGAATATAGCTATAATTTCTTTATGAAAGTAGCGTTTTGAGTAACAGAAACCGATTAAGTACTATTGTAATTTATAATTGTACATCTGAAAAAAACTCTTTACTTTAGTCTTAGCAATCGATTAAAGAATTTAATACAAGTATAACTATGTTTGACGACGATGATGAATTAGTTGAATTTGAAAAAACTCCCTTTGAAGAATGGATTGATTTCTATTGGATATATATTCCACTCGATTTACGAGACGAACCATCGGACAATATTGAATTAATGCACTTCTATTCCCATGTATTTATCAATGTAAAAAGAGAACTGACACCTTTGCTCTTACAATTAGCCGAAAAACAATTTCCAATAATTAAAACAAATACTCGACCTTTTATTCTTGAAAAAATTAATGAATATATTTCCGATACAATCGACCTTTTTCTGTTGCATACCTTTAATTTACTTCACGATCAAAAGCTTGGAGTTGACCTTCGCCAAAAATATCCTAAATTAGAAGAATGGATTCCATTTTATGCTCGTCTGCAACAGCCACGATTATACGATATGTCATATTTCGAAAAATTCCCTTCTCGAAAAAAAATAGAAGATAAGAAAAGTAAACTTGAAGAATTGAACAGGGAAGCAATAGAACTTTTTAATTGGGCTGAAACTCGAAAACGCGATTTTATTGATACCGTTCAAACAGTTGTTATTAAATACTACAAAAATATATTTGAACTCGATTCCGATGGGTGGATTATATATGCCGTAAACATTGGAGACGAATACGGCAACTATAAAGATAAATTCGAATACATTTTTGATTTTATTCTTTACGAATTTCCCGAAGAATACATCAATCTAAAATATGATGAATACCTTGAAAAGTTTAAAGAAGCTTATGAAAATAGACCTGATTTACGACATCGACATGTTGATGAATAAACTTTATTACAGTTAAGTTTGTTTTTCATATTCGAGTGGATCAAATTTCTTTAACAGAGTTATACGTCGAGGAATATTACAATTATTTCTTACATTATATTGTTCTATATTCTGTTTAAAGACTTCAAAAAAAGCATCAAATGTTTTTGGATTACAAAAGTTGCTATTACACATTAAATTATATTTAGAATTGTCATGAAATCGTAATTTAAAAATTGAATTATTTTTACTGTCTTTATAGAAATAATAATATTTTAAATCTTTAAAATAGATTTGTTTTTCTTGAGAATTTAGTTGAAATACAATGGAATCATCATGTAAAGTAGCTAATCCTTTTTTCTTTGCTTTATCTTTATATAAAATAAAATATGAAATGGCTACTGCAAAAGCTATTGGAACTTGATATCCAAAATATTCCATATGCAAAGTATAATGAAAAAGAAACAATGTTACCGGAATCATTCCTATTGCAGAAAAGAGAACAATAAAGGTCATATTTGTGGTATATTCGAATCGATAGCTTTTTGTATCCAAAGAATAAAAACCATTTTCTAATGGTTCCGTTTTTTTCTTTTGCATAAATTGAAATATACACACCATTATACCACACAAACCGAGCAAAATAAGAACGATCCCACCTACATAATCATAATGACCAATTTTGAAGACAATGCATTTATTACAATCTATTTCAGTTATTCCAAGATTGATATCATTTTTGGACGTTATATTAGGATTGACATAAAAGTTATATTGATTTACAGTGTCGATTACTGAAGCTAATGAATCGCCCTGTCTTTTACTTGCTACTGGTATTGCTAAACGCTCAGTTGTATGATAACCTCTCTTATTTAAATCAAAAGCAACATAGTAATTCTTTTCTTTATAACTTTTTGTATAGTAAACTTCTTTAAAAACTACCATATCATTTACAACAGTCATATCTTTCTTTTGCAATGAAGACTGTTTTAAAGAAGACTGACCTAGTCCTAATAATATTCCACAGAAAATAACAACAAAGAGTAAATATATATTATTAATCATACATCTATTATTTAAATTTATACTAGTATCTGGAGCTGATTATTAAAAATCAAATATAAGCTTTTGCTTAATATTTCTATTCGTTTTAAAAGCACAAATGGAGTTCTGTTTGTAAAATAGTTCTACTTAATAGGACAACATGTTTAAACGAATGATATTCATCTCACAACCAAACCACAAAAAAAAACTTATAATTATTTTACAGCATAGTACCCATTATTCAAATTTATTTCTAATTTTGTTATAGAAGAAAACGAGAAATATATCGATTTCACTTCAACAACTGTTTTTATTTGTGTTTTTTAAAATATCGAAAATGTTCAATTGCAGGAATGCTTTAATGTGTGTTGTGGCTTTTTTTAGAGACCCAAAATATTGTGTCACTACCGTCACTATAAAAAATAATCTAAGCAACAGCATCTGCGCGTTTCATTCAAATTCAAATTCAAATTTGCCACCATAGTTTTTCGATTTGGAAGCATCGAAAATTACTAAACGACCAAATGCATCAGTTTGATGCTTCTGAAAATGTCTAAACCACCAAATCAATCAATTTGAAACTTCTGAAAATTTCTGAATCACCAAATGCTTACGTTTTAAGGCTTAGAAAATTTCTAAACGACAAAATGCAACTGTTTGGCAATTCTGAAAATTTCTACAGCATCAATAAAAAAATAATAGTAATACATTAAAATATATTTCCAACACTATTCATTAATCCTTAAAAAAATAAAAAATATGACAAAAAAAGTTTTTAGTAGCCTATACACCGCAAAATTACCGAACAACGATGCACACTCATTAATCAAATCGACGGTCGATATGGCAACACCCGTGCAAGAAAATATTGGTGAAATAGCAAAGGCTGCTCTCCAAGAGTTGATAACCAGCGAATCGGCTTTGGCAACATCAATAAACAAATCGCAAAAAAGTGTTCTCACCGACCAATTGAACGACGTTAATGCCGATCGTAAAAATCGTTTTGCCGAAATAAAACGAAACACCACCAATGCAATCAAAGGTCGCGATACTGAGAAAAAAGCAGCAGGCGAAAGTTTCAAAAATTTCTTGGATCCTTTTTGGGATCTCACATCCGAAGCAATGAACACCCAAACGGGCGATTTATTCAATATGTTTTCGAAATATTATGCCAACCCAACGCTTACCCAACAAGCTGCCATGCTTGGTATCGACGAATTTATGAGCGAATTGCAAACGGTTAACTCCAACTTCGACACACTGTATAAAACCCGCAATAACGAGCAAGCCTCAAAACAAGGTCCATCGGGCAGCGACAACAAACCTCAAGCTGTTGCCGCTTATGTCGATTTCTGTACCGCAGTAGAGCAAGCCGTAAACTTTAACGGAAACGAAGTATTGGTTTCGTTGTTCAATAACATGGATGAGCTTCGCAAAAAATATGCTTTGTTGATTCACGATACTAAAAATACCGCTACTGCACCGTTAGCAAATACTGAAATTACTACAGCTACCAAATAGAATTTATAACCATTCCGAAAGTTTTAAACTTTCGGAATGGTGTTTGCACATTTTTGAATTTGAAAATGTATAGAAATATTTAATTTTGCAATATTAATGTAAAAAAAATGGTTAAAAACCAGTTTAATTATGCTTGACGAAGACGATGATTTAGACGTTTTTGAAAAAACGCCTTACGAAGATTGGATTGATGATTATTGGCAATATATTCCACTTGATATACGATTTGATGTAGGAGAAAATTTTGAGTTATTACATTTCTATAATCACATATTTTGTAATGTTAAAAACGAACTAACTCCATTACTACTTGAATTAGCAAAAAAACAATATCCAATAATTAAAACCGAAACTCGTCCACTGATAGTAAAAAAGATAAATGAATATATCACCCAAACTATCGAAAACTGTTTATGGTATACGTTTCAATTACTTCATGCTCAAAAAACTGGCGTTGATCTTAGGGTAGAATATCCCAAATTAGAAGAATGGAAAGTACGTTATGCACGTCCTCCGCAACCAAAATTGAAAGATATGTCGTTTTTTGAGAATTTTTCTTTTGAATTAACTGAAGATGTTAAAATAAAATTGCTTGAGGAAATGAACCAAGAAGAAAATGATCGTTTTAGTTGGACGGAAAATCGAGTTCGAGAGTTTATCGATTTAGTACAAACTGTTTTACTAAATTATTACACTGAAATCTTTAAACTCAGTTCAGACGGTTGGATTGTTTACGCATCAAATATAAGATGTGAACATTTTAATTATAAAATGAATTTAGACGACATTCATGGCTTTATAAATTATGAATTCCCCGAAGAATACATCAACCTAAAATATGACGAGTACTATAAGAAGTATCAAGAAGCGTATAAAAATCGACCCGATTTACGGCATCGAAATCTTGATGAATAATACCAAATATAAATATACCTCAGACCAATCTCCCGTCCACCTTCTCTAAGGGGCTTGGGCATCACTGGCTGTTTAAGCCCTCTTGGCGAAGAGGGTTGGGAGATTGATTTTGGTCTGTATTGATAAACAATGGTATAATTACCATTTAGTCATCAATATTTTCTCTGCTAAAAACATAAAAAAAGGGAAGTAATAAATTACCTCCCTTTCTCATTTAATTGTTATACGATTTATTGTACCGATTTTACGATAGCTTCGAAAGCTGTTGGGTTATTCATAGCTAAATCAGCAAGAACTTTACGGTTGATGTCGATTTCTTTTTTAGCAAGTTTACCCATAAAATCAGAGTAAGTCATTCCATAAGAACGAACTGCTGCATTGATACGTTGAATCCAAACTGCACGTATTTCACGTTTTTTAGCTTTTCTGTCACGGTATGCATAACCTAGACCTTTTTCAACGGTGTTTTTAGCTACTGTCCATACATTGGCTCTTGCTCCAAAGTTACCTTTAGCTAATTTTAATACTTTTTTTCTTTTTGCTCTCGATGCGACAGCATTTACTGACCTTGGCATTTCTTTAATCCTCCATTTTTCGACGTTCAGCGTTCCTCTTTACGGGAAACTTAGTTGCTGAAAATCAGTTAATCACTTTTGTTTTTTTTTGTTTCTTAAGAATTATATCCCAAGTAAAAATTTGATGTTGTTCTCATCAGTAACATTAACTGTTGCTGTTTGAGTCAAATTTCTTTTTTGCTTGGTTGTCTTCTTAGTAAGGATGTGGCTTTTGTAAGCGTGTTTCCTTTTAATTTTTCCACTACCAGTTACACTGAAGCGTTTTTTTGCACTAGAATTAGTTTTAACCTTAGGCATGTTTATATTTATTTAGTTTAATTATTTAACTTTTTTAGTTGGAGAAAGAATTGTTATCATTCTTTTTCCGTCGAGCATAGGTGCATGATCAGGTTTTCCCCAAGCTTGTAGCTCTTCTGCAAATTTATGAAGTAATTCTTCACCTTTTGCTTTGAATAGAATCGTTCTTCCTTTGAAGAATACATAAGCTTTTACTTTTGCACCTTCTTGTAAGAATTTTTCTGCATGTTTTACTTTAAACAAAAAGTCATGTTCGTCAGTATTGGGACCAAATCTGATTTCTTTAACAACCATTTTTGCCGCATTCGACTTAATCTCTTTTTGTTTTTTCTTTTGGTCGTAAATGAACTTTAAAAAGTCAATTATTTTACAAACAGGAGGCTCAGCTGTTGGAGATACTTCAACTAAGTCTAGCTCTAACTCGTCTGCAAGTTTTATTGCATCTTCTCTTGTGTAAACACCAGGGTTAGCAATATTTTCGCCAACCAATCGAACTTCACGAACTCTAATTTGGTCGTTTATTCTATATTTATTCGCAATTTCGTTAGCCAATGACTGTCTACCTCTGTTGTCGAAGTTTTTTTTGATCTCGATACTCAAATATCTTTTTTTTTAGTTTAACATTTTTATTTTATCGATGCCATCATTTGTGACACTTCTTCATTCACTAAATCAGCAAATTGCTGCATCGTCAGACTACCTTTATCACCTTCACCTTGACGACGAACAGAGACTGAACCGTCTTCCATTTCTTTTTCGCCAACGATTAACAAATAAGGAATTCGCTTTAACTCATTGTCCCTTATCTTTTTACCGAGTTTTTCATTTCGGTCGTCAATCAGGGTGCGAATATCGGAATTATTTAGGAAATTCAAAACATTTTTCGCATAATCATTATATTTTTCGCTAACAGGTATAACTACCGCTTGCTCAGGCGTTAACCATAAAGGGAATTTGCCTCCAGTATGTTCAATTAAAACAGCAACAAATCGTTCCATTGAACCAAATGGTGCACGGTGAATCATTACTGGTCTATGTCTTTGATTATCGGCTCCAATGTATTCTAATTCAAAACGTTCAGGAAGATTATAGTCAACTTGGATTGTACCTAATTGCCATTTACGTCCCAAAGCATCTTTAACCATGAAATCTAATTTTGGACCATAAAACGCAGCTTCACCGTATTCAACTACTGTTTTTAAACCTTTTTCGGCAGCTGCTTCAATAATTGCACTTTCTGCTTTATTCCAATTCTCATCACTTCCAATATATTTTTCGGTGTTCTTTGGATCACGTAAAGATACTTGTGCAATAAAGTCTTTAAAGTCAAGAGCTTTAAATATTAAGAAAATGATGTCTATTACATTACAGAATTCTGTCTTAAGCTGATCTGGAGTACAGAATAAATGTGCATCATCTTGAGTAAATCCACGAACTCGTGTTAATCCATGAAGTTCTCCACTTTGCTCATAACGATAAACGGTTCCAAATTCAGCAAATCGAATTGGAAGATCTTTATATGAACGTGGTTTAAATTTGTACATTTCACAGTGATGTGGACAATTCATCGGTTTTAAGAAAAACTCTTCGCCTTCTGCTGGGGTATGGATAGGTTGGAAAGAGTCTTTTCCATATTTTGCATAATGAC